>ERZ773043.152-NODE-152-length-36689-cov-6.893350_pt1 | contig 36689 bp, 45 predicted proteins | sample MGYA00580636_ERZ773043 | MGnify/ENA primary metagenome ERZ773043 (study PRJEB29015, sample SAMEA2737992) | human oral metagenome | biome: human oral; feature: human-associated habitat; material: dental | place: China | collected 2065 ...
TTACGTATGCAGTCTAGGGGATAAAAAGAAAGATAAGCTCTTAGCTTCTTAAAGAGTTCAAGATCCTGGATAAATACATGGTATGCTTTATCATGGATGTCTTGTAAAAGTCTGTTACGAGAGGGGTGATCAAGATGTTTCTTGACCTTATCTAAGAAGATTTGATACATGTTTAATGATCTCTTTTAATGAATACGTCATAGATCTACTACTAGAGTGGTAAAACTCTAGTAGTAGGGAGGGATGTATGTCGTGTAGCGGCTATTCTTCGGGGATCAGGGACGATCCTCGATACTCTCTCTGAGGGGCTATAGAGATAGCCCCGATGAAAATGATGTTTGAGCAGGAGTATCTAGCTCTTTCTTGAGCTGAATACCTGTTTGTTTTAATTGATGCTCTATTTACCATAAAGACTCTCGATATCTTCATTGCTAATTGATATACCAGCATCTTCTAGAGTAGTGCTATTCTCAGACAGATGTTGATATAGCTTGGCTAAAGTAACAGCCAGTGAATATAGATCATTATTCATCTTCATCTCCTAGATAAGTTCTGGTTCAAATATGTCTAAATATTTTTCATTGATCCCTAGATTTTTCAAGTAAACATTTTAATAAATAGATTTATAAAGATAGAAATGACTCCTACTGCCACTAGTACTTTCAATGATTCAAAAACAATATTTTCCAAAGATAAAGAGGTATTTCCCATCTTTGAATCTATCTTCATCTGTCCTAATAATTCTAGTAAATCATTTACCTTTAAGAAAGGTGTCTTATAGGTAATATCTTTATACTCTACCAAAAGAAACTCCCTATCTACTCTGGTAATCGTAAGCTCATTACCACGAAAAGTGGTTTTCCAGTATTCTCTGTCACCTACACGTTGCTCTTTAAACTCCATATGTGGATAAGAGCCTATTATACGGAGTTCTAATCGATCATGAATACGCAAATCACCAGGTACATCATAACCAGGAGGCATAGGTGGATGGTGTTTCTCTGGATGAACATATTTCTCATGTATCTCAGGAACGTCTTTATCAAAGTCTTTATGTTCTTGAATAGGAGGGGAGTGGATATCCTCATCTAGTCCATTAAGATATCCTTTGTCATGGGCTGGTACCATGATCTTTCTATAGAGTTTAGCTACAAAGCTATTCCTGATAATCATCGACAAGACATCTATAAATCCGATATTATACTCTTTAAGATAATTATCAAACTTTTCAGCATCTGTAGGTTTACCAGTGGTCATTCTGTTACCAGTGGTCATTCTACGTGTCATGTTCTACTTCCTTTATATTTGTAGATACTCTTAAAGAGTATGTATTTCATAGACACTCCTACAGAGTGTTTTCTTTAAAGAGAAGATTATTCACATAAACCATTCTCTTTTTCAATAATGATTCAAATGACTGGTCTTTAGTATTTGCGACATAGGGTTCATCTCGTTCATCGGTACTATGTATCGTGATCGAGTCTAGATGGATCATGTCATGTAGATCTTTATAATAAGCTCTAATAACAATAATACTCTGTGCTTCAGGAAAGGTAACTTGATACTCTACTGGAGAGATTCCTCTATACACATCGAAATGATTATAGAGCAAAGTATATTCCTTAGTTAGATAAGTTAATAGCTTTTCTTTGATATAGTCAGATAGTTGACTTTTTTGCAATACCATAAAACACCTCTATTTGGTCACAGGAGCCTATATACTACCTAGGGAATAGGTAGTATATAGGTATGGGGGTTATATCGTCTTATACGTCCATTTAGGACGCTATACACATATATCTAGATACGAGTAGTACCTAAATGAATAATATATACTTAAATTAATATAACTTTATATGTATTCATTCAAGAGGTTACCATTACTTCTTCTTCAATTTAGGTAGTTTTCTACAGATATCCAAGATACTACTCATTGCACCACTACGTCTGATCAGATCTTTATATTTCTTACTGTCTTTTTCTTTAATGGCTTTTAAAGTCTTTTTATCGTACTTCTTCTTCCATTTATCTTTAACAGTATTGACTTTAGTGCGAATCACGTCCCATTCTTCTTTGGTAGAGATGGGGATATACTGGGGTGTAGAGATGATATTTTTCTCTATCATCGCCCAATGGATCTCACTATCACGATCAATCTGATCTAATATCTCATTGACCTTTTTCTCAATAGCACCTCTATTCTTGAGTTTATCTGGATCAGCCCAATAGGCTTTACCAAAAGCTCTAAAGAAGATACCATTAATCGCGGCTAATGAATTATAAGCAGGTTCTCCTGAATTGAAAAAGACATTCTTAAAGGCTTTACCAAAGGTACCTAAAGTAATCTTTTCCATAGAGAGTGTAATATCTTCATTAGTCATGGTGGTCGCATCTTCAAAAGAATACTGTACTTGACTGAGTTGATATTTCTCTCTTAAAGATTCAATAGCTGTATGTACAGAATGTAAGAGGTCTTTCTGAGGAGAAGTCATCTCTTCCATAGAGAGGAGTTTGAGGTGAGAAGCTTCTTCTCTGAGATAGTTCAATGTGACATAGCCTAAATGCTTGCGTATGGCTCTGTAGTCCTCTGTAGAGAGTGAAGAGTGTACTAGGGCATGTCTCATCTCTAAAAGGTCATAGAGAGCCTCCTGTGCAGGATTTAGCTCTGTTTCCGTTGTAGTCTCTTCAGTTTCTTCTATTTCTGTAGTTTCAGACTGGGTAGAGGCTGGTTTATCATCCGGAGTAGTATCTGTAGGCTCAGACGAGGATTCTTCAGTGTCATCACTACTAGAGGTATCTGAAGTGTCATCAGTAGAGTCTGTTGTAGTATCAGTACTGTCTTCATTGGTATCATTCTCTACTTTCTTATCCAGTTCAGGGTTTTCTTCTTCTACTTTCTCAGCTTCTTCTTTGTCATTGGTAAGATCATCAGCAGTGAAGTTTTCCTTTTCTTCCTCTAGTTCAGACTCTTTGTCTGAACTATCGTCAGAAGGGGACTCCTCCTCAAGTTCGGATTTTTTATCGGAGTCTTCATCGGAGGACTGTTCGTTCTCAAGCTCGGATTTCGCTTGATCCGAAGACTCACTTTGTTCGTTCTCAGCTTCAAGTTCGCTCTCGCTCTCTTTCGCTTCGGAGTCTTTCGACTGTTCTTCCTCCAATTCTGATTTATCATCAGTCTTGTCGTTAGAAGTGGATTCATCCTGAGTATCATCTACACCTGTACCAGGCTCTGTAGATTCTCCGGATCCTTCAGTGTCTGTATTGTCAAAGGAGCCATCATCGGAGGTTGCGTCTCCTTCTGCTTGGTCTGATAGATCTGTATCATCTCTAACATCGCCAGTAGAATTATTGGTGTGATAATCAGAAGTGTTTCCGTTAGTCTCTCCAGTATCATTGTCATCATCGAGAACAATAAGAGAGGTTTTAACTTCATCATGCATGTACTCGACTACTGGATCTTTCGTAGGAGTAGATTCTTTTACGGATGGAGTAGGGGTATTTTCAGCGATATCATCATTGATCGTTTTCTCATTGGAAGATTCAACGATATCTTGGGTAGGGATATTTTCACTATCTGGTTGAATATCCTCCATGGAAGAATGAAATCCAAAAAACTTAGTAGAGATATTAGCTTTCCTTTCCATGTCCTCGAAGGCTTCTTCAGAGATGGTAGGAATCAATGTAAATTTAGTCATAGATACCTCGATATAGGTAGTTAAAGTCATGGAATTGCAGCATAGGTCCTCACCATCCCTGTTTAGTGGGGATGGTGAGGGTATCTATACCTGTGTGGTTATTCTTTACTGGCCTACGGATGGGTTTTAAGCAAATAAGCTTCGGCTTTCTCAATGGCATGTTCCAAAGAACTCTTGGTATCATCCAAGCCTGCCAAGAGAGCAATCTTTCTATCAGTAGGCATAGACTCAACTGAGAAAGAGTTAGCGCCAAAACCATTTTGCATACGAATCAATGCGAGTTTATCACGATAGTTGTGGAATGCTTCTTCGGAGAGTTCTTCAGTGAGCTCCACATCTTTCTTGATATCATCAATATCATCAATGCTGTCACGAGCCTGTTTCAGATCCTGATTCAAGGCATCAGCATCTACCGTGACGTTGTTTTCCAGTTCAGGCTGTCCATCGAGCTCATCAATGACTTTTTCTTTGTTCGGATCGGTGTTGTTACCACCGCTAGAAGCACCATAGTCAGGTGTATTATCTTCTTCTTTGCTTATACGATATACCATAGTTATTTCTCCACTTGAGTTTCATCGGTAGGGTCTTCAGGAGTTGAAGGATGGGACTCTCCCTGAGAGGTGTTTTCCTGATCTCCATCAGTATTTGTATCAGAGGGAAGAGCATCACTAGTATTGCCAGTAGTATCGTCTGTACCTGTGGACTCATCAATATTGTCTTCCTTATCTACGAAAGCATCTTCAGCTTGAGTCTCCACTCTGTACTTATTCTTTTTCAAGAAATAGGTCTCAAAGAGCTGTTGTACTTTGCTATCATCCTGTTGTGCTTCTTCAGGAGTAATAACTTCTTCTACCTCAATAGGAAGTTCAGGGAGTTTATCAATATTTCCTTTGACTTCTAGCTCCGCTCTAGCCCAGGTAAAGTATCCTGCCTTGCCATCTGGATAGACATCGATCTCCCAACACATATCAGTGCCTTCAATAGGAAAACAATACCGATGTTTATCCATACCATTTTCAGCTAAGAAAGCAAGTTGGGTAAAGGCTTCTTCTGTACAAGGTAAAGTAGTTTCTAATTTACTACCATCTTTACCTTTATTTTTCAAAGTAAGATCATAAGACACTTTACCATCAATGGTGGTTGTCCTACGTACTCTAACTGTACCTTCAGAAGCATTGAGGTCAGTTTTGGGAATCTTCACCTGCCACTGCAACTGTTCTTCCCGATGTTTAGCTTTGCCTAACTGTTTAAAGTTCATAATACGGATATAGACCACGTATTCTTTCTCTCTAACAGTAACAGACTCTACTTTATCAGCCTCTGTATTGACAACATCAGTATCCGTATTGTCCTCCAAAGAGGGTTTAAAATGTTTATATAAAGACATAACGATATCCCATATTCAGTAATCCTCTAAAATAGTCATTGTATTACATACCAGGATCAGGAGTTCCTCCTAATAAGGTATTACTAAAGAGATTCACCAAGCCATTCCAGATATGACTACCGATAGCATTGACATCCCATGTTCCTGTGATGACACCATATAACAATAAAGTCAAAGCAAATATCACCATGATACTGCCAACAATCAAGAGAATAATCAACTTCATTTTGTTGAACATCAATAAGGATTTTATCTTATTGGGATAAAACTCGTCTTTATATTCTCTTAAGAAATCCAGTATCTCATCTGGGTATTGCTCCATAGCTGCATCCAGATTGTCTTTTACTTCACCTAGTGTCGTACTCTCTTTAATAAAAGGCAAACTAGAGACCACATTGTCTTTTAAATCATCATAGCTCTCTAGAATAAACTCTACTTTTTTACTAAGATCACTGTCTTCTATATATCCCTTTACCACAATATCATCGGGTAAAGCTACTAATCTCTGTCTTACCAGTTGCATATATGTCACCTACATACCCATAGGGGTAGGGCCTTTCGGAGTAGTAGAAGCAGATCCTCTTTCACCTGAGATGAGTTTCTTCATGTTCTCTTGAAATATCCTGGCATTTTTCAAACGGATATTGCAATCTTCATTCATCCGACTGGCTTCTAGATAGATGTCCATCAAGGTCTTTTCTTTCTCCACAGCACTGAGTTTTATATATTTGCTCTTCTCAGGTGGTGGTGGAAACTCACAATCGAGTAATAAAGTATCTGGAATAGGTGTAAACTCCGATACCTTGGTCTTTAATGGATTTGGATTGTCATCAGTACTCACACATCCTGCTAATAACAAAGTCAATACCATATACTTTTTCATGTCTTTAATCATTTACATCCCTCTCTTTTTTTGTTGCCATTGCAATAACTATTCCACATGGCGTCATTTCCACTGTCTGATACCTGATCCACGGCTTCTTTTTTCAGTTCTTTTTTGTTTCTTTTGACTACACTAGGTTTACTCTTTTTCTCGGGAGTATCTTGTTCAAAATGAAAAGTATATTCCGTCTCTTCTTTGTAGACATAATTCTCATCATTCTCTAAAATAGACTCTATGTTGTCGCTAAAATCTGTCTGGATAGCTTTTTGTGATAATTCTGCTATTTGGATCTCTTCATGTGCTTTGTTTAAAGACTCATTCATGAGCTCTTGAGTCTGGAGCAAAATAGTAATCTCTTTACCCAGTTCTTCTATTTGTCTATTCTGATCTTTGATCTTTTCATCCAGATGCTTTTTATCTTTTTCTATACTCTCTATTTTGACTCTATAAGTCTCTGCACTACTACGAGCTCTAGCATAGCTATAACTGAGTCCAGCTATCAGCAGTACTGCCAAAGCTATACCGACATATATCAAGTTTTTCCTGGTTATCAATTTCAATAAAAATACCATATCTCACTCCACTTCAAATCACTACTATCACCAGCTCTGCTTCAATACTTTCTTTCTCTCGACTATCTCTGATAGTCTCGCTCAAGAGAGGTATTAAAAGAGTTCTTTTAATACCTTGCTCCTATACAAAGCATTGACCACTGCTATAGCATCTACGCTATGTTCATCTAATTCAGCTATATAGCTCTTACTCAATACCCCTTTTAGCAAAGGATATTGAATTAAAGCCTCTGTCATCTCTTCCTTGGTAGCATTGCTCCTAGCCCCTATACTCTTTTTCACTACCATAGGTGCTATACCCTCCAGTACCAAGTGACTGTCATACTGCCATACTACCTCTCGTATCATGGCAAATGTCTCTACCAATGGACCATAACTCCCAGGATGCAGTCTATGGAAAAATGGACTTTCACATGCTATCAATGTAGGCCTGTCTCTCGTAAATCTCTGCATCAACTCACTTCGATAACTGTATATCCTGGCTACACTGTCCCCACAGACCATACTCATCTGTCTGTCGTACCACATACTCCTCTCAGCTACTATGGTCTCACTATCTACACTCAATATCCTGTTTTGACTGTCTATCATCATCCTGCTATAGCCTAGATATCTCGTCCCTGGATCTATCCCTACTAAACATATCTCGTACTCTGGTATCTCAAACATCTATGCTACTCCAAGACTATCTGGTTTCTTAGTAAAACTACTCGTACCGTATAAACATTTCTTACTATTTTTCTTTCTATATTCCTTTGTATTATAATACTCTTTGCTTAGATAAGTCAACCATAAATAAATCAAATTCCTATCGTTAATATTCTCTTTTCTCACTACCGTTACCCCATCTTGATTATAGACACAACGACAATGGTATTTCTTAGGGCTAATAAAGTTTGTTAAGTAATCTAGAATTTTATTGCCTTTTTTCATAATCAATTCTTTTTCTCTTTGTTTCCTATTTGCCCTATTAGCAACATACCTATATCTATTTCTATTATAATCAAATTTATCTTGGTTTTCCGCATTAGGAAGATCCTTTAAAACCTCATCTTCATCTAGATCATCCTTGATAAACCAGCCAATATGCATATGCCATCTACGTTCATTCAAATTCTCGTCATCTGGTCTACCTATTTCAATAGTCCAGGTATAGTCTAATACCATCTCTTTTATTTTAGGATTAAACCGCATATTGTTCTGTATTTTCTTTACAATTTCTTCTTTGAAGTTTTCTGGACTACTGATATCGTTACCATCAATATCTACCAAATAATCCTTCCTTAAATTAATATCTGTTCTAAAGAAAATATAACTCCCATGAACCTCTGCTATCCTTCTTTCCAAATTCATCAATGCAGTCATACTACGTATATTTTTAGGTACACTAAATCTACCCCGATACTTTTTACGTGCATCCTGTCTAATTTTAGAGACAATATCTTTGTCTGTTAGCAAAACCATATCAAATAGATTTTCTTTTTTCATCGTGTACTCCGTATATTCTTGCAATCGAGTATGATCGTCTATTGAATATACCCTAAACAAATTATTTATCCGTTTTTTCCAAATCTCCCTGTATCTATAAGAACGATCATCAATGTCAGTTGGAGAAGGAGTATACTTACCTAAAGAGATATAAAATGCTCCAACAGGGGTATAATAGACTTTTATTAACTCATCCATCATGGTTAAGTAAACATAAATAAATTCATTTATAGTTTCTAATATACCCCAATTACGTTTATCGTTTATAGTAATCTTACTGGTATCGTAGTAGTGAACAAAACCATATTCACGATACTGGTGTTTGTGATGCAGGTAAAGATCTAGTAAGATAGGATCTTCTTGTATGTATTCTGGTATAGTCATAAATAAACTTCCCTTATATAAAAGAAGTTATTTATAAAACCTATATTACATAAATATCAATATCTCTACATTAGGTATATGTTGTCATAAGTCATATGTCCTTACAAATGAAGAAAGGGACATACATGGCTGAGGGGACATATAGAGATATTATTATACTATTGAATGGTATTTGTAAGACAAGCATTATAAATAACAGTGAAATATGCTTAAAAAACCCTCCTGGTAATAGGGTTTTTGGAGCAAATAAGATTCTTTAATAGCTAAGTTGAATCATACTGTTACTACACAATAGCGCAAGTGAACAAACAAGTTATATATCCCTATACACCCTGTCACATTAAGCAGGGTGTATAGGGTATGTGTTTATTTCCTAGCTTTCAACAACAACTTATAATCATGACAATATTTAAACATGGTCTTATCATTGATCTTCATTTTTATATTGTATTTCAATACCTTTACTTTCTTTACTTTAGGTAAAAAATAGTATACTTCCCTAGTATAGTAAATTATACTATAATAATGGTTATATTCAACAGACAGATATCTTTTGTCAATTAACTTATCAATACCCTTACCAAGTATGCGATGGTCTTCACATTCTCCAGAGATATCTTTCTTATCTGTATCTATCCAGTTCTCTATCGTAAGAACCTCACCTAAATCTTCCAGTAAAACATGTTCTTTATTCAGTTCTTTATCTATTATCCAGTCTAAATAGGTCTTTAGTTCTTCTTGCTTATAGTCTATCTTCTTGTAATCAATATAAGTTGTTAAGTCCTCACTCAGTACCGTACAAATACTGTCTATGTATTTACCGCCCATCGTTAAACCTCTATAATCAATAATCATAGAGTAATATCATACCTGGTAATTAGGATCATCCTTATCGTTAGCGTATATATCTGTGTTTAATAATATCTATTTCATTATCAATTATATCCAATACCATCATTCCTAAAGTTAATAGTACATCAGTCGACACAAGTGATAATATCATATATACATTTTCTAATATCGATAATCTAAGTATGTTGTGACACTAAAAATCCCGGTAGTGACGGGGTTTTATGATGGGTATGATTCTTTAATACGTGGTTTAACCATATTTTATCTACAACTAAGTCCGTGTTTTTATCTCGTCATATATCCCTCTACACTCCTTTTCAGTAGGGGAGTGTGGAGGGACTATGATGTCTAGTCTTTATGGATTAGAGGGACGTGTTAACCACAATGGCAGATTCGACCCTATCTTGATAATAATCTTAAATCCTAGATTATCCACAACACAAGATCTAAAGGTATTAAAGATATTTGTCATCTGTGCTGCTATGACTTCATTCACAGCAATATTACCTTGTCCTGGCATATTGACATTGACCATTTTATCTACCCCAGATACTAAGCCTATCTCTGAGATAATCGAAAGCTCTTCATCATTGTACATGATGTTTGCTGCTTTTCTAAGCTCTGCTGCATCTTCAGGAGTAAAGACCATTTCAATCTCATTAGCGACTTCCACGTACTTAGCTTCTAGTACGTTAGTACCTGTATTGGAGATGACTTGTGGTACTGGGTTTAGATTAGAGGCATTAGGAATAAAAGGTTTAGTCGTTTTAGTGCCATCTTTATCTACGGTAATTAGATTCATTTCTACTTTAGCTTTAGAAGTATCTAATCTTCTTAAATAATAGGCAATAAAAGAAGTCCCATTGATATCTTCTATTCTTCTTAAAGCATATTGTTGTCTAGTACCTGGTGGGATATCATTATCCATTTCCCTTAGAATGAAAGGAATCATTCTAAAAGGAGCAGCATCTGTAGAATGATGTTGTACAGGGACTATTTTTGGGATATTGTTAGAGAGTTGTACTTGGTGTCCTCCATTACCTATACAGAAGTATCGTAGTTGTGGATAGGTATTGTGGGGTAGTGCTAAAGAGATATCTCTATTGATCCCTAGTTTTTCATTTAAGGTCGTATTAGGAATGACTTTAAAGGGAAGTCCAGTAATAATGGCATTGTTGAGATAAGAGCCGTACACGGTACGGGTTATACTTTTCATGAAGTACTCCTTGAGTTTAAATTCATGTAATTAAGGATAAGAGAATCCTTTAGAATTGATTACGGAAGAATCTTTGGTTTTATAAGAAAAGCCAGAAGAGTTTATTGTGGTATGTCGGTTGACATGATAATCTAGTCCTTGTAAAGAGAGTTTATCTTTCTTAGTGAAATAATAGAACCCAGTACCCGGATGAGGAATAGATATTTTTTGTTTAGTGAAATAGTAGAATCCTGTACCTGGTCTAGAGATCACGATTCTATTATTGACTTTACAAGGATCTAACCATCTATAGTCATGTCCATAGAAGTCTCTGATTTTTATTTTTTGTTCATAAGTGAGTTTATTAAAGGTATTAATACCTGGGATATCACTTAAGTCATCTGGATTGTCTTTATCGATTTCAGAGTCATGCCAGGCATAGAGCTCATTTTCAATATAGACAATAGAAACGAGTTCTGATTCTAAAGAGATATCAGTATCAGACTCTATCTCTATTCTTGTTTTACCAAATTGATCTATTTCCCATTTTTCTCCTAGTTCAACAATAGGATTACCATCAATGAGTTCAGTACCTGTTTGATTGATATCCAAGATATCTGGAGGAGGGATTTCTGTTAGTACTCCTGTAATACCATAGGAGTCAGGATTAGCAGGAGTAGGAGGGGTAAACTCTATAATAAACAAATCTTCTTCATTAGACTCTCTGATATACTGTACAGAGTAAGAAGAGAGCTGAATTAAGAGATTGAGCATGGCTTTATGCACAGCTCTTAGAGAGTTGACATTTTGTAAATTAGTCCCAGTCGCCGCTTCAAAGATAGCTTTAGCTAATTTAAGATAGTCTCTCTTGGTGTATCCTTGAAAATTAAGATTGTTCTCATGTAAAAACTCAGAATAGAGCTTAGCATTACCTTGACTATCTCTATCGGCTAATTGGACAAAGTGATCAGAAAACATTCTATATACCATGCCTTCTTTATAGCCACGGAGGATATAGTTGTTTTCATCATAGGCCCATTGGAGTTGTCTATTGATAGAGATATTAATCTCTTTGACTTTATCATAAAACTCAGCAATAGAGACAACAGGGTGTAAAATAGGTCTGGTATCCAGTAGTCTCTGAATAAACTCTGGTTCTACTTCATTTACCAGTAAAGTATAAGAAGATCTCCCTGTATAAGAAGAATGCTCCGTCATCTCTAAGAGCTCTTCTTTGGTCATGAGTTTACGTAGAGGTACAGTCTCTACTTTGATATCAGGAATTCTTTCAAACTCTATTCCATAGGCCTTATAATAACAATAAAGATAAAGAATAAAAGCTTCTCTAGCTCTTAGTTGTAATCTTTGTCCTTTTATAGCATCTTCAAAATAGACCATAGATCTAAACCAACCCACACTAGACCAGTCAGCCCAGATATTCAGTAACATCTTGGAGAACTTTTCATAGTCAGCATCGGTGTAGTCAGTGACTTTAGATTCTAATACTTTTGTATTTAAAGAATTGCTTAAAGAGTTTTCTAATTGTCTTTCTATTCTTCTTTCTTTATCTTCTCTTTCATCTGGGTTTAATTTAGCTAAAGGATCTTCTTTTAGTAATAGTTCATGTAAAGTAAGATCATCCAGATCTGTGACTCTTTCTAGATCATTTAAAGAGACTTTCTGGAAGAAGTTTACAGGATAGATTCTATCTGGTTGCTCTAGAGAAGAATGTTTAAAGTTATATTCAGCGACAGGAAGATTCCTGGCGGTCATAGCTTCTCTAATCAGCCAGTATTGGGTCTCTCTTTTCCCTATATTTCTTTCAATCCAGTTAATGTTCATATAGAACCTTAAGGACTGTTTTAAAGTCATGGCATCTAAATATTCATCCAAGAAACCATGGGAAGAGAGATATTGTCTTACGTGATAAGAATGGGCTTCGTTGGTTTTACATTTGGATTTTCTTATGGTAATAATCGCAGGTAATAACTGCAGATAGAATATCCCTAAGTTAGAGATAGGCCAGTATTCATCTGAGAAACCATAAGTAGGATCTTCTCTTCTTAAATAAGAATAGATCCATTGTTGTAAATCATGAATTAAGGTATATTCATTACTCTCTACCAAGGAAGGTGGATAAGTTAAAATGGTTCTATCGTCAGCTTCTATAGCTTTATCAATATCAACAGGATAGAGGATTCCTAAGATCAAGATTTCTTGATTAGGATAACGAGATAATAGTTCTTGGTAAAGTCGAGTACCATAGGCATAAGCCTTTTTAGTGGCTCTATGGAGTCTTAGATTGTCTTTGGTAAAGTCTATTTGATCTAGTGTATCTACAGACTCTACTGTCATTCTCTCATCGAGGTAATGATACTCACCAGCAATGTTTTTATAATAGCGCCATGTCCTGGGATTACTAGGATCTACTATGCCTCCTTTTTCCAGGATAGCCTTGTTCATGGCCTCTGCGATATAGACTGATTTAATGACAATCGATTTTGCCAGGTTTAAGCACTTGTTTAAATAGATTCTATAGGCATTATCAAAATTAAAAAAGGTATCTTTTATTGGTGTAGTCAAAGTACACCTCCTTGTAAGAAAAAATTCATTTTTACTATCCTCGTGGAGACAGAACCCATGGTAGATAAAACACTAGCAGAAGTCATCAAAGCTGCTAAAACCAATCAGACAGTACCGGCTGTACAGATACTCAGAGATCCGGTACAAGGAGCCATTCTCTCTAAGTATGTTTCGGATAATACGATCAGACCTCAGTACGATGCCAGTGGTAATCGTAAACCCATAGATCCAGATATTTACGAACTCAGAAGAAGATTCAGTAATAAAAGCAATGACATTAACGATGCTGAGACCGTGATGTCATTGTTGCCAGATATTGAATTATCTGCGCAAGTCCTCATCAGCTCTATCCTCTCACCTAAAGACTTAATGACAACAGAGCTCTCCTATATACCACCGGAGAGCATATGTCCCCCTAATGTCTCTGGTAGTTTAACCAGATTGATAAAGGATCACTTTACTACTCACTATAAAATAGAAGCTAAACTCCCTTTGATTCTTAGAGATATTCTTTATAATACTGGAAGTTATCCTATTGCTATTATTCCAGAGAATGCCATTGATGAGATTATTAATAATAATCAAACTGTTTCTCATGAATCCATAAAAGAAATCTTTGGTGAAATAGAAGAGAATAAATCTATATTGCCTCCTAAAGGAATACTCGGGAGAAGTGATTATAGAAATCATCAAAAGAATCATGAACTCTCTTTAGAGAACTATAGAGTCAGAAATACTACTAAAGATGACACGACCGTAAGAGTCTCTTTAGAAGATGTCAATGAAAAACTCAGTAATTGGCAATATATCAAAAAAGGAAAAGAAAAAGACAGTGTTAAGACGATCTCCTTGGAACAAGGAGACAATATTGATACTTATTTACAAGTCACAGATAACTACGAAATATTATCCACACCTAGATTATTAAAACATCTTAGAAATAAAACTATTAATAGCATTATCAATCCTTCTTTAGAAGATACTCCTATTACCGATATGGATATAGATAATCTCTTATATAGAAGGATGTATTATCGAACGAATAATGTTATTAAAGTCAAGACGAATGATCAAGGGTATCGTAAAAGTGTTGGTGAACCTTTAGTGATGCATCTGCCTAGTGAAGCTGTGATTCCTATCTTTGTTCCTGGAGATCCAGAAGAGCATATTGGTTATTTTGTCTTGATTGATGAAAATGGTAATCCTTTATCTAAAGATGCTGGAGTGGATTACTATAATGAACTAGGGGTAATGACTGCTAACAACAAGAAATGTCTGTCCTCTACTTTGTTAGATAAAAGTAAGAACCTATGGCAAGGTCCTGACAACTACATGAGCAAAAGATATCGTTTTGACCAGGCAGCACGCACGTATGCGGATATCGTAGAACAAGATCTGATCTCAAGACTCAGAAATGGTATCTATGGTAAGAGTGTCAAAATAGGGGGTAGTGATGAGATCTATCGTATCATGTTTGCTCGCTCTTTACAGCAACAATATACCCAGGTACTGTTTTTACCATGTGAACTCATGACCTATATGGCCTTTAAGTTTGATGATAATGGCATGGGTTATTCTTTATTAGATAACATGAAAATCGTCAATAGTTTAGCGATTGCTTTGATGTTAGCTAACGTAAGAGCTGGTGTACTAAATAGTATTCCTAGAACCAAAGTCACTGTCAAGCTAGATGAAGACGATCCTGACTCTGAAGCGAGAAGAGAACAAGCTGTAAATGAATACTTGTTGCTAAGAAGTGCTGGTAATAATGGTCTGCCTATGGGTACGGTAAACCCGGTAGACCATAACGTCTGGGCTACTCAGGCCAATATCGAGTTTCAATTCACTGGTGCTAGAGATCTCCCTGATATGGAGATCGATGTCGCTGAGTTTGCCTCGCAAGTACCTAAACCAGATACTGAGCTAGAAGAAGACATGCGCAAGAGACGTATCATGGGTCAAGGACTCTCTCCAGAGACCATTGATGCGACACAAGGTGCTAACTTTGCTACATCTGTCGTACAAGAGTCTATACTCTTTGCTAGACGTACTTTACAGTATCAGGAATTATTTTTACCTTTGTTATCTGACTATATCAGTAAAGTGACCTTAGCTTCTCCAGATCTCATGGAACAAATCGAAGAGATTATCTTTAATAACTTCGATGATGTTATTCAGTATCTCTTACCTGATAGAAAAGATTATCAAGCTAGTAATTCCGATAAACTCTTGATCACTAAGAAAGCCACTATTGCTTTTGTAAAACAATTGACGGTGGAATTGCCTAAACCTAATATGCTTTCTATTGAGAAAAAGAAAGAGGCATATGAGAACTACAAGAGTGCTATTGAAGATGCTATCAGTATGTATATCTCTACTGAAATACTCTCTAGTGAAGAGTTTAGTGAATTAGCCGATAAAGCAGATATTGTTAAACAAAACCTAGTGGCTTATTTCTGTCGTAAGTGGATGGCTGAAAACGATTATCTCACTGAGCTTAATGAACTCGTCACGACAGATGAAGATGATCAACCTGTCTTTGATCTGTATGAAATGTCTGCCGATCACGGTGCTTCTATCATCAAGAGTATTGGTAAATTCTTGGATAAAGCTGAACCTATTAAAAAGACAGGTGATATGTACGCTGAAGCCAATGATCTCAGTGGTGATGACTATGGGTCCTATTCTAGTGATACCGGTAGTGATACTGCTGAAGATACAGGTACTGGTGATGACATGGGTTTTGACGATATGGGTATGGATATGGACTTTGGTGCTGGTACTGATACGGATACCTCAGACCTAGATGGTCCTACTGATGCCGAGTTGTAATCTCATCAAAAAAAAAAAACATAGACAACATATCTCCCTCTATACTCCTATCAAAGGGAGTATAGAGGGACTATGACGTTATTTGAGATACTTGATTATCGTTTTATCCGGATTAACAAAACCTATTACAATACCTAAACACAAGACATAAAAGATCATTAAAATAACATTCACACTAAACATAAGAATAAATATCAATATACTTTCATGGTAGAAATAACTAAAGATATTCAGTACAAGAACAATTATATTTAACATTAAGAATGTCTTTTGTTTATCTTGCGCTCTGTTAAAAAATGCATCTATTTCTTTTAATCTTTCTTCTGCTTCACTAATTTCTTTACTTAATATCTCTCTAGACCCAGGACAATAACCTAGCTCAAGAGCTTTTGTTTTAGCTTTTTCTAATTCTTCTGTATTGTGTTTATACATATTGTCCATGATGAAACGAATATAGGCAGAATAATGTCTAACCAAAAGCGTACAACAAAATGAACTCATCATAAACAAGACATAATTGATGGTATAGAGTTGCATTATTCGTCTCCTAGATGTTTAACAGCCTGATACAAGTCGTAACATAGATACATAGATAGAAGTATCATGGTCAGAAAGAAAACATGAAGAAAGTATAACATCATTTTCTCCAAAGAGTATCAGCCAGTAAACCAAAGACAATAAAGTCCAATAATCCTAGAATAGAGATACCGATATTGATGAAAAAGGTGCTAGCATACAAGATATAAAAAGGTGTCAGTACTACCAATACTAAACTAGTAATTACTGTTGCTCTTAATCTATCATAGTACTTCTGTACCTTATCTTCCTTGATAAGCACGAAAGTATACAACATAGAAGTAAGGATAAAGATAAAAACCTCTACAAGAAGGATTGTGGATAGCATATTAAGCCTCTAAGATAAGTTTTTGTGAGTTATGTAAAAAGCAAACAACAGTAATAGGATCATTATAGAATCCTTAATCAAAAAAGGAAAATAGAGTCATCATGCCTTCCAGAAAAAGAAGTAGTATCCCAAAACCATCTGGAGATAGGACGATAGCCATGACGTTAATCGACAACACAGAAGCAATCAATAAAAATGTTCCTATTCTTTTTATAAAGATAACCATATCTCCGGTTTCTTCGAATAACAAAGATTCGATTTTTTCACGAAGACCGATCATAAGAGCACCTATAATCCCCATTAAGACAATAAAATCCGCAATTAAAAAAGCCAGATATTTTTCTTCGCCAGTCATGACCTTAATTTACTCCTAATGATATTAATATAAAAATATTGTTCAGTATCCGATATACGCATCAAACACTTCGCTTACTCTTTCATTTTTCAATTCACGTCTTTCTGATAACCCATATTTCCTCATTTTCATTTTCTTTGCCTCTTCTTCATTTAAGAAAACTAAATAATGGCTATAAAGAATATCTCTACCGATATAGATATTCGTATCTAAAGAATAAACTTCTACTCTGATTCCTTTATACATGGGATAATAGAAAAATTCCATATATCCTTTATACTCCGGATGATTAGGTGTTTGTGTTCTTAAGGTAGAGAAGCCTATCTTGTCTGGATCATACCCATGACAGACTTCAGGATTAAACTCATTTAAGACAGTGTTCTTCTTATAAAAAGCAAAGTTAAAGAGTTTCTCTAAAGTCCCAGGTGTAGGGAGATATCTTTTATCTCCCTTGTATTTACGTAAATGGATGTTCAATATACTTCTCCTATATCGATTTTATCTCTATATCGCTCTAGAAGAGCGTATAAGACGATATAATAATAAAGCTAATATCTTATATTAGTTTAACGATATATCGTCTAAAACGTCTATTTAGACAATATCTCAAATTTCTCTAGAGATTCTATTTTAATAATATATGTTTTCAAATTTTTAGATTTCTTATATAGTGGTCATATATCCTCCATACCCCTTTATGTAGGGAGTATGGAGGTATATGATCTTTTTACTCTGGTGTATTTAAAGAGTATTAAGGTGTGGTACCACGACGTGTAGCTTGTGCTAAACCACCGATCTCGCCATTGGCTTCAGGATTGGTGATTCTGTTCAAAGGTGCAATATCTTCAGCAGAAGACTTATACCCTTGACCAACCAGATCTTTAACATAACCAGATACTTCTTTAATAAATGCATCTCTAGCATGAGGATCAGCTCCTACGATAGAAATCTCGTTCAAGATACGTTGGGCAAAGTCATCTACACCTGCACCATACTGAGCAATACCTTCAAACTGGATCGTGAGTTCACGCATTTCCATGTCTGAAGCTTTGTCCATCTTGGCAGTGTTCTGACCTGTACCTTTCGGGAACATGTTCGTTACCAGCCAAGCTTGAGTTACGAAACGATGCATCTCGTCTGGTTCAATGAAAAGTACAGTCGCACTATACTGGTCAGCCATCATGTCAGAAAGCTGAGAACCCGCAATCGTGTTCACTGTAGCGACTTTGGTATTGGGATCCATCATGCCATATCTGATCCAGGCAGAGATGAAACGATAGATCGGCATACCTACACGTTCTACCAATGTCACTTGGATATCGGGTTTCTGTTCTTTGACGTTAGTATAGACACCAAACTCTTGACCAGCACCACCAAAAGGCGTAGTGGCTGTAGAGACTTGCAGTTCAGCATTGAGACCTTGAATGGATCTCGGCATGACTTCCAGCATAGAGCGCAATGCGGCGATCCATACGTCCGAGTTTGGCATGGTTCTGAAAAACAGAGGTGGCTCAATCAGGATCGGAATCAAGTTCCTACTGACATAAGGGTGAAAGTTAACCCAGGTAGAGAAGTCAGGAGAATAACCCATCTGACCGCCAAAACGCAGATCAGAGAGACGTCTATTGACCCCGGTCGCGTAGGTATCACCATAGCCACCTTTCATCGGGGCACCAGAGTTAGCGGTACCGGCCTCCAGTGAACGCTGAGCTCTGATAAATAAGTTAGCATTACGTGCCATAAACTATTCTCCTTTAAGAAATAAACGCCGGAGAATCTGCAGGCAGATCGTCGCGGTCGTAAGCTTCCACCCAAAGTGTTTCCACAGTGCGCATCATCGGAGCCCAGATCTTGATTCTGAGTGTCCAAGAATAGCCACGATGATCGTCTGCGTCTGTGAAGAAGCATTCTGGTTCGATCATGTAGAGATCACCAAAACGTTTTTCCATGTTGGCACGGCAATAATCTTCAACACGCACTTTGAGTTGTGGTTTCGTAAAGAGACCACCTGAGAATTGTTTCTGACACAGGATACCGATAGTTTGCAACTCAGCGATAGCCATAGCCGTAATGACGTTGTTAAGGACAGAGGTATCGTCTTTATAGACCGTTTTAGCAGCAGCAAAATAGACTTCACGATAGTCAAGTCTTTCTGGCCACATCATCCCCATTGCCCAGTCTTTATTTCTAATGGAAGGCGGTGCCCACAATGAAGAAATATTACCCAAGAGTTCAAAACGGTTATACGGCACACGGTCAAAGAGATACTGACGTCTAAAGGAAGTACCAGCTGCCAGTTTAGAGACCATGTTAGCGAGCTCGTAGTTACAAGGCAGTCGACCACGCCAAGAAGAACTCAAAGGTTCACCTGAACGAGAGACCACAGAAGCTCGCATCGTCGGGGTAGCAAAATAATCCGATTCTGCAAAACCTCTTACCCGTTCTACAATCGCGATATGGCGTGAAGACTCTTCACTTGTGGTTAAGGGTTTCTCCCCATTGATATACGTGGCGATAGAGACGTTGGTATTCTTTCTTTGTGAAATGAATTTACCCATCTTGTACTTCGTAGACAATGGGAAACCACTATCCCAGAAGTAAGAACAAGGATACATCAAGATGTCTTGGTATTCACTGTTGGGATCATTCCACTCGTCTAGTTCAGCTTCTACTTGATCAGCAAACTCTCGATCTGTCAGAGTACCATCAGAAGCACCTTCCATGAAGATATCGGTATTCTCAGTGAAACGAATCGCATCAGGATCATTATCAAATCTTGCAGTCTGATAAGGAATCCCTACTGGTTGTTGCAGACCAAAGAGGTTGACACGATAGAAGTCTTCACTATCAGTTGCGTTAGATTTACCTTGCAGATCGTTATACGGATAAGTTTGATCCTTTTCATGTTCCAGGATCATTCTTAAAACACGTTCTACGTTGTCACGATAAACTTGCATCTCACCGATAGGACCATAGCGAAGTGGATTACCAGCCGGTGGATTAAGATCCTGGAAGTTCTTAACAAAGATCTTGATAATATCTCGATCTTTATTATAGTCCGTATCGACCAGATCAGGTTTCAAACAGAAATCATCGAACTTCTCACCATAGTTATTGTCAACTACTTTGGAAGAAGTCTGTTCATTGACTCGTCTGATCAAAGTCATCCGGAAGGGATAAGATTTATCCAAATCCAGGATGTTTGACTTCACAGGGACAGAGTCTTTTTCTGTAGGTGCCCAGATTCTAAAACCAAAGTTGTTACCACGAGATCCTAAGTGAGGTGCTTTAACATCAAAGAGCGGATACATCTTGGAAGTATTACCAGCTCCATCAGTAATGGTACCATTTTTTACTCTACCTTTGAAGAACTCTAAAGTTCTACCAGTAGGATCATTGGGATCTCTAGGAATCACTTCAGTCACAAACTTCAGTTTAACACCTGGTATACGGTTACCAGTCAAGACAAACTGTCCAGTATTGTCTCGTTTAAAAGATCCATCTACTTCTCTTTCAATCTCATCCAGCTCCGTCTCTAAGACATCCGCATACAAACGAATGGAAGCTTCAGGACCAATATCCTTAGGTACTAAACGTTTAAAGAGAATAGGGTTTGCGTTACTGATAAAGAGAGACAGGTAGTTAGTTGCATGGTTAGCAAATTTACCTCTCAGATTCAGGGTTTCATCACCGTAAGTCAGAGGGATAGTATTACCATACACCACCTGTGCATCCAAAGGACCCCACTCTGCCCAAGCATAGACCAGAGGCAAGTGGATCGCACGTGGAGCTCTCTCATAGAGGCGCTGTTTTATACTCTTGTCGTCTGTACCCAGAGCGATTGTCATCGGTGCGCCGTTTACTGGCGAAAATATTGACATATTCAAATACTCCAGAATAAAATGACATAGGAATTAGCTATATTCCTACATGGATTAAGGTATTTGGGTCTAAGACCCTAGTGCACTAAGATCTAGTAGGTATGAACCTAAAAAGTCTCATATCTTTTAGTAGATTTTTCCTACTAATAAAATATCGTAGATTTTCTAATCAGTGCTAATACTTAAATTTTATTCTAGAATTCAAGAGAGAGGATTTATGATATTCAAAACGGCTTATGATACTAGTGTCTGTCGTGGCTATGATCAAAGAGCCATCAATGACTCTATTGTAAAAAGTCTTATTCAAGGACAAACACAACCTGTTAAGAAAGATATCTTTGCTGTGACAGAAGGTAATCTCGCTAAACCTTTTCCCCATCCTTTCTATACCACAGAAAGCAATCGTAGCCATGGCTTTGCAATTGATGTTAGACAATATTTAAAAGACAGTTCTGTCTCAGGAGAAGAATTAAATATTCGTATTCGTAACAAGAGTGAATATGAACTCCTGATCAATAGAGCTATTTTAAATAAAGTCTTTCTGATAGACTACAATGAATTAACCTATATTCATCCTGGTCTTATGACTATCTATGCCGAATGGATATCTTCTAATATCGGAAAAAGATTTGCGCTAGACTATAGAGAGATGACGATTATTAAATCTCTCTGTGCTTTATATTATCTTTCTTTATTTACCCATGAAAAAGACTGGAATGAATACTTTACGGCTAATGCATTATTAAAAATCAATCAGGTGATGAAAATCCCAAGTGTAGCAGTAAAAGAATACATTATGGATATTGAGAATCCTCTAACAACGATAGATTCTTTAATAGATCTAATCAAAGAGAAATGTGACAATATTCGTCTAAATGGGTTAACACCTGGGATTTTGATTAGTATTATCGCAAGTACCTGGTTTGGTAATAACCATGCTGAACTACTAGCAGTGGCATTAGAGCATCCGCCTACTTTCGTGGCTTTGGTCTATACTGCGATTAATGATACTCTATATAGAAGGATAGGGTTTTCACAAGTCGTTACCAATGTCTTAAAATCTGAAGCTAAACAGACTTCTATTCGTATTTTAGAGTTATTAGACATCTAGGCATATGTCCTCTGTACATCCTCTTCCTTTTATAGGAGGGATGTACAGGGATCTATGTCGAAATTGATGATTGTATATAAGAAAAGGAATCGTGTTATGCCTACTCCACTCAAATTCAACTATCTCACCTACCATGCAGCTAACTATCTCTGGGCTAATCCTAAGCAAGATAATCAGTCCATTCAAAAAGCCCAAAGAATCTCTCCGCAAGGAGGATATCGAAATCAGTTCATGATCCAATATCGCTGTATTGATCTCCCAAATAAACAAGATATCAATATGGCAGGTAATAGAACACAAGGTACTAATAAGTTTCATATCTACCAAATAGGACAATTACAACCGGATTTATTAGGCTTATTCCCAGGGGGATATCATCCTGAGTATCCAGATGGATTTGCGAAAATTTTCCCAGAAGAAAATCACTGGATCCGTAGTGATGAAATCATGGAAAAATCACAAATGATCCTGGACGTCTATACGGCTAATGGGATCATGATTCCCAAATGCAGAGTCTATTATAGATGGACAGATCGTAGAAACCTGTTATTCGCTGTTGAGTATCATGATTCTATCCCTTGGGATTTTGACTATGAAGATCTCTATTTTAGGGTGTATTCTGGTGCTTATTTTAATGTACTTAGAAGACAACTCAACTATGATTTTATCAAAGTCAAATCTCTTTTAATCAAAGGCAAAGAAGATATTCAGTCATTAGAAGATTTCAGAAATCAATATCAAGATCCCTCTTATAGAGGACATCTCTTTATCTATGTCAATGGAGTACTCAGATTTGATTATACTTCATCTGAATTAAAAGTAGGAGACATTGTAGATCTCATCTATGACTCTACGATCTATAAGAAGCTCTCTTTAAAGCTTACTGATTTAAGGACTTTTGATTCTATTTTAGATAAAAAAAGAAAGTATCTTATTACCTATGCTAATCCTGATACTAATCCCACTATAGACTATCATGACGATATTGATTTCTTTATTGTCAGGAAAAATGGTAAAGCTTTATCGAGACATAAAGGCGTTTATTATCACCGTAACTTAGGAGACTCAGTCAGACAGCTCACCCATAGGGACTATTCCATTGTAGTGCCTTATGTCAAAGGGTATTTGGATCATGATAATCTCACTGATAAAGATCGTATTACCAATAGAGATAAACACCCTAATAGAAAAATCTTTCAAACTGAAGATGATGTCTATGTCAATCTCTATATAAGAAGATCAGGGCACAGTAAACCTTTTACAGAACCTTATCAACCGAGACCTCTCGTCTATAATGCCCACAAGATCCACGAGCTCTATAAACTCCCATTTTCCTATAGACTCAATGCTTTTTTAGGGGTGAGATCTAACGTCACTGAATGGCGAGCCGATATTCTAGAGAACAGTGACTACATGAAACTCGTCTCTGCTCCTGATGTGGTCTATGACTCGGATATTGTTGAAAAAGCTTATGGCTATCACGCTATCTCGCAACTGACAGGATATTCTCCTACTTTACAAGAGACTGTACCTGGTACACCACAAGGTCATCCTGACAGAATAGGCTTCGGTAACAGTAGTAGAATAGAACTCAGACATAATCTGCAAAAAGCTTCTAATCACTGGGAGTTTGATGACAAAGGTATACTACTCGGCTACTATAATCACTATCTCACCTGTGACTACTATATCAGAAATAAAGATACTGCTCTAGTAGAACATCTCTCCGGTACAGCTACAGATAAAGTCGATACGATCTATGATCCTTTTTTCATCAATGACAAAGAAGAGATCAACACTATCGATATTCCCATAGACGAAGAATATCGTCTCTACAGATGCAAAAAAGGAGAAGAACTCAAACCTCTTCAATGGGAAGATATCACTCTCTCAGGAATCCAGTCTAATCTCTATTCTAAGACGATAAAAGACGAAAGTAATGGGATAGGCTACCCTCAAGGTGTACAACGTCTCACATGGCTAAAGAGAGAGGATCTAGAGCACTATACCTATCTCCTCAGAAGAGATAATCAAGTACTCGCCTATCAGCAACATAAGTCTATTGATAATGGATTAGTTGATTTTATCCTGGCAGAACAAGTCTCTATCCCGCAAAGAGATCCTTCAGGTAAAGTCATTAAAACTGATATTACCAGGATGAAGATGTTAGTTCCTAGAGGACATCTCGATGTCTATCTCAATGGACATGCTCTCGTTCGTGATATTGATTATTTTATTGATTTTCCAAGAGTGATTATCACTACCAAGGAATACTTCAAAGAGATAGAGAAAGCTGCAAAACAAGTCATCACTGTCAGATTCCATGGCTTTTGTGAAACCTTAGAGAATGATAAAAAAGAAAGATATCTCTCACTACTCTCACCTAAAGAGACGGGATATGTTCAGTTCAATACCCTGTCTTATAATAAACATTTTCATCTCCGAAATGATAATAACCTCTCTTTCATCATAGGTGGGGCAGTATACGACAGATCTATCCTGGGATTTTCAGAAGAGAAGTATCAATTAAACACTGATGGTTCTCTTGTCTATAACAGAGATCTAGGAGATATCAAAATCCCTAATCGTGGTAGAAGAGTCAAGTATCTCAATAAAGAGATATTAGAAGATGTAGAAGGCAAACCCTATCAAGTCAAAGATATCATAGTACCGATGCGACATCTGACTCAACTCGATACTTATACGCTAAGAGAACAGTCTTTAGATACAGAAAAGAGAATAGAAGACTATTTAACGCAGTTCATCCCGGAAAAAAGAGAAGATAAAATCCCTCCTATCAGGAAGCTCTATTTTCTCTACTCTCCTTTTCTCTCGTATATCATTGATGATCTTTTAAAAGATACTTTTATCTTTACCAAAATAAAAGAACACTACTCAGATCAAGATGTCCTAAATGCTTGTCGTGAGTATGAATGGCTACTCAGATGTGATCCCGTCTATCAGGATAAATGTATAGATTATAACTACATCATAGTACACCCCCATCCTCTCATGCATGTGATAGATCTGGATATCTACTCCTATAGACTCCTCTCTAGGATAAATAGACTCTATATGAAGGATAGGATATCTCTATCACACCACATCAGAGAGAAGAAAGTGTAGACTCTCTTGAATGAGACTATATCAATATAGTCGAATGAAAGAAAGTATGGTAATATAAAATGTCATAAGTCCCTATACTCCCCAATTAAAAGGGAGTATAGGGATGTATGATCTATCTGTCTCTAAATGACGTTTTAACCACTCACTTTTCCCCGAGGTCTCGGACATAACCAGATACTTCTTTAATAAATGCATCTCTATCAAGGGGGTCTGCACCAACATTAGAGATCTCATCCAAGACACGTTGAGCAAAGTCATCTATGTCTGCCCCATGCTGGGCTTCACCAATAAAGGATAGCTTCAGCCACTTCCACCAGTATCTTTGATAGATACTGGTGTATATCTTTCTTTTATGTTTCTTTGTGTTCATTTCAGATATACCGTAAAATCAGGTTTAACATAACTACCTACATCTATCGCTCGACATCCCTGGATGTCTCCCTTTAGAGCGTTTCTTTCACTACGCTCAACATAGCTGCGTTCAAGAGCGCCAGAGGCGTCTAAAGGAGCGTGTAATACACAGTCTTTGTATTCCCTTTCATTGACTATGCTATCTTTTATATAGAGATAGGTTTCTATATTCTCTTTCTTATTCTTTAATTCTTGATAATCTAATTCTAGTACTTCCTGTAAAGTATAAATATTGTCATGTGTTCCATTGTCTACGTCTACTTCGGCTATATGGCAGTAATAGTTTAAGTAATATACACTCTCCTCATGACCTTTTAGTACATATAACTTATCCTCTCTTACTAGATACCCACCCTCTTGATAATAACGACTATTCTTGCTACTTATCCCGATTATACTGGCTTTGGACCATAACTCTAAATAGACCCCATCCATCCCCACATCACCACTCATAATGGCGTTACTTCTACCTTGGCATACTCCGTCATAGTGAAGATAATTGATATACCTTTCTAGTCTATTTAACCAATCCCGTATCTCTAAAACGATATTGATCCTATATTCCTCCCTGTTGGTAATATAGAGGCTATCGATCTCTGTTTCATTTTTGTATATGGTTTGCATACTTATCTTCCTAATATCTACTCGTTCAATATTTCCAAAATACGGTAACCTAAACGTCATAAATGACCTACTATCCCCATAAGGAAATAGTAGGATTTATAACTATATATCAATCATGTCTTTCTTATCGCTTCGTAAGAGAATGGACGTTACCATGTTTATTTCAGATATATCTAATTCAGATCTAGTTGTATAAGTGCATTTATCTACTATTAAAGATACATACCCTTTGTCATCTTTACCTAAAGATATACCAATAACACCTTCTACTAATCCATACTCGTCTCTGGTACTATACCTGTTACCATTTTTATTTAGCCATTCTCCAATATCGGAATAAAGATAATCATTATCCACACCTCCCTTGACTATTTTATTCATCTCTTCTTTTTTAGGATAGTTGGATAAGATAGACTTCATCTTCTCTAAATACAGATATATTTCTTTTTCTCCTAATACACCTGTATTTTCAGTGTTTATTATACTTCCCGTTGAGTAGGATATACTTTTACTGTATATGCCTTTCACTGTCATATTAGTCATCCTCACCTCCGTAACTTAATAATTCAAATGGTTGTCGTACTCTACCATTTTGAAACAAATGTGTACCTGTAAATCTCTGTCTATATCGTAAGTCTCTATCGGTGTATTTACAAGTGTAACTTAACCAATGTCTTCCTAGATTTCTAAGTAGTAAACTTCCACTACTAATGTATCTCAATGGTTTCATATACCATTTACTACAACAGATATCACTACTATATCTTTCTAATATCTTAATATAGTTACTTAACAAAGTATCTACTATTTCCTTACTTATTCCCATGTGTTTCTTTATAATATCTTCTATGTCTATAAATAAGGTTAAATGACAATGTAATTTATCCTTGTATAAGATATCACCATACTTCTCTTTACCTATCTCAAAGCTTTTGTTATATGAGATTAATCTATTTATCTTCTTATCCTTACTTTGACGTACATATCTATTAAATTCGGTTATGATCCTGTCAAACTCTTCTTTTTCAATATTACTTAATTTCTTGTTATTGATATCTATTCTTGCTATTAAGTAACATGGGTATAAAGTACTTATCTCTTCTTCTAAAGCATATACAGCACTTACTGCTCTTTCTGTGTTTTTTATGATCTCTTTGTTATCTGTAAATAAAGAAGTTATAAATACTACGTCTTCTGTAGTTAACAATTTGCTATAAAATAATTCTTCTGTTCTAGATACAGGAGATATTCTTTCACCTGTATCAGGATCAACATAACCATTTGTGTAAATATGTAAATATTCAAAATCACTTGTTCTAAGTTTGTTATTCGTTATTACTATACCTTCATTATAGTTTTGGATATATCCTAAGGATAATCTATCATCTCTCTGGTTTTCCATGGAAATATGCCTTTAATAAGTTTTAATATCAAGATATATCTTTCATTAGTATGCAAACGTATATCAGACTAAGAGATAGTGTTAGAAACAGCCAGGCGCCCGTGAGAGGCAGCCAGGCTAGTGTCTATAAAGGTAGCACGATATGACTACGAGTAGCTACGGCAGAAGAGAGACTAGTCTGATATACGTCATTTATCCTCTTCCCCATCTAGTCTCTACCAGTAGTAGCGAGTCGCATCCGTCTCCTGCTACAAATTGACACATATGGGTCGTTGCTTCTTACGAGCACTCCCATGTCTTTGTATTGGAATTTTGTAGATGGGGAAGTATCTATTTTTTGTCTGAATTTGTGTCTATTTTGTGGTACTGTGTGTGACGTCATAACTATAATATTAGTACTATACCTGTAACAATAAAAGAATATAACCAGAAACATACGGTATTTCCGTAGGTTTAGGGTATATTTACCTATACTAAATGATATCAAAATAAGGGTCATTTTCACTGAGTTATTTTTCGAGGTATGGTACTAGTGATATATCTAGATATATAAGGATAAACTATCAATTAAGTGACTATACGAATCCGTTTTTATTGATTGTAAACAGAGGAATACTACTATGCCTTATCCTACCAACCTAGTCGTAGGTACTGATGGTATCACACCGATCTATGAACCCCATGGTGTATGGAAGATCTGGGGACTCCATGAAATCTTTACAGGACATCAAGGGGACAAGAAATATGTCCCTAAGGTACATGACTATGTCATCGACTACGAGACCAATAGAGCTTGGATCGTAGTATCGATAGACACCACTACGATGCTAGCTGAACTCAAAGAGATCGAAGGTGGCTTGAAGATAAAGACACTACAGATCAAAGACCCTTTAATCGCTGACTATAGACTACATCAAAACCAACTCTTCTTTGTCTATCTAGATACTTCCGTCTCTCCTTATGAATTAACGGTAGATAGGAAACACAGTGTCTATGGAAGTATGTCGCATCATGTCCAGATCTTTAGAGGGACTAAACTCAATAATACCCAAGAAGTCGTCAGTATGATCTATGATCAATATGGACATCTGGTATCACAATCCATACCTCTAGAGAAAGCAGAATCAGCAGGTTTTACTAACTATGCTGTGTGGTCTATACCACCTTGTCATACTACTGTCGATATGCCAGATGGTGAAATAGTGACAGTCGTAGTCTATAATGATCAAGGTGGTGTGGTTTCTATAGAAGAGATGATTATTGTCAATACTGGAGCTATAAGACAAGTCGATACCAGTGTGAAATATATCACTGATATCTCTCTAGAGTCTCCGTATATGACTGAACATGATCCTACTCTAATGAAATACCCTTTAAATGTCCCTGTAAGAGGATTAAACCTATTTGGGGTAGTGCATTACTCAGACGGCTCTAAGAGACGTCTACCTGTGGATGGTACTAAGTTTAGCGTATTGGGACTGAGAGATTATGTCTCTACTATGGTAGGCTATAGAATAGACTTTGATTTGAGATATACCCTAGGTAGAGATGAGATAGCAACAAATATCAGAAATGATACCAATATTGATATGTCTATCCTAGGAGATAAATTCATTACTAAGCACTATAAAGGAGAAACTGTAGAGCCTGATAATGCTTACAATGTAAAACTCTTTGGTTATCCTAAGTGGATAGATGATCTAAATGGATACAGAATGGAGTTCTTCTTACTGAATCTAGAAAGGAGTTTCTGTATAGATGTGACTAACTATGTCCATTATAACCAGAATAGAATACCTTTTAATGGTTTGTTGTATGGACAAAACCAAAGAATCTCTATCTCTATCAATCTCAAAGAAGCCAATATCACCAATAAAGACTATATCCATACTCAGGTCATGGATATTCAGTTACAGAGAAATGGCGGGGACAAAACAGGATATCCTTGGAGTATTGGTTTTGAAGTAAATCAATTCCCTTATTATGGTGTTGATAACTTTGCTCATTTGACTACAGTGAACCAAAACCTGAAGAGAATCAATATCAGTCTAGATGAGACTCGATATGATACTTGGCTAGAGAGAATCTGGAAGAGAACAAAACCTCTCTATGATGAATTAAGAGAAGGTGAAGCACCAGAGCCTAACTACTTTAAGATACTGACACCTAGAAGGGAGTTTGAATTTCCTATTAGTAGATGGAATCAGCAATTAGAAATAAATGATGTCTTAGATATAACCGATAATATCTATGTCGTCTTTTTTAGAAGAACAAATGATACTGATCTCTTTGTAGGTATCTCTGGATTGCCTCTACTTCCTGTATAAATCACAAAAAATAAAATACTGTCTTGTGAGAGACTCTATAGAGTCGAAAGAAATAAAAAATATCCCCTCTTGAGTGAGACTATCAGAGATAGTCGAAAGAAAGAAAGATCATATACCCCTATACACCTCCTCCTTTATGGAAGGGGTGTATAGGGGCCATGACATCTAGATATCAATCTTGTTAATAAAGTTTTTTATTTCTTCTTTTGTCTTATTATTAAAATATTTCTCCAAGTGGAAGGTCAGCATTCTTTTTATGATGTTGGGTGTAGAGATAGAAATATAATTATATATCTCTTCTCCTAGGTTTTCTTTAATATATTCCTCAGATACCAAAGGCATCTCAAAGAGATATATCGTATTAGGTTCATATAACACATTTAAACCCTCATACACCTCGACAATTATTCGATATGACAACTTCCCTATCCTATCCAGACTAATTTTACCCTCACTATGAAAGAGATCTTCTATAGTCTTATAGTCTAGTTCCATGTAACCAATATCGAAATAGAGGATAGCCTGATAAGGTAGACTATCATTACAGACCTTACCAAGGTCAATATAACAAGGACACCAATAGGTATCACTTTTTCCATCTATCCCTACCTTACCATAGGTTATCAGTTTGGATATGTCAATATTCTTTAAATCCTTTTTGATAGGATCTAAGAGTTTAAAATAATCGTGTTCACGACGATCGCAGTTGTATTCCGTGAAATTCATAGTTACCTCTGTTGTGTTGTTGATGACATTAACATGACATGTCATTGTCGAAAAATAAAAAGTATGGGATAATACACCTGTCCTATATAGAACAAGTATACTATCCCTTCTATAGTCTATACCCAGACGTACACAGGAATCTATCACATTACTTTATATAAAGCTAGGTTGCCACTCCTTCCTATACATGTGATATTAGCTTATCTTGTGTCATTGATTTTCTCTTACATCGGCAATGGTTATTATCGAAGTAATAATGTCGATGAACATCAGGGTCTCTGCAATTGGGACGTATATCAGCATACTAAACAAAATAATAGAACAAAATATCTGTTCATTGTGAACAAACTTTGCTCTTTCTTTTCTATTTAGTTTATGATACACTACTACCAAAAGTAGAGTATTAATTAACATAAGTAATATCACGAATTTCTCCTTTGTATTACTTTGTTATGAAAAAGGGATCTGTGAAGGAGTGCAACACAGATCCCGCCTATCCTTCTTTATAAAGAAGGAATTCTCCAAATGCTATTTAACAAAACCGGATCTATGGGTAGTTGACATAGATCCCACCCACCCCTCCTCCATTTAGGAGGAGGGTATTTATGCCGCTTTATTCCACAGCATAAAAACCAGCGCATTTGAATACACTGGTTTTGGTGACTTCTCCGTCAATGACCTTTTCCTCTGTCACCCTTTCTGTAAGGGAGTACAGAGGGGTTATGCCAGCTTGTTTCAGGCAATCTTCCAGATGTGCCATCAGGTAAGGGGCTCCGCCAATATGGGCGTATTTGGCTCCTTTCTCCTTGGCCAGAGTAGCCAACATGGCTGCCCGACCCATGATGACGTATTTCGTCACTTCTTGTGGACGGAAGGTTAAATTCTTCTTAACATATGCTTTTTCTGTATCTGTCAGATCTACCCAGTTATGGATGATCGCTTTTTGATCTTGGGTGGGCTCGTGTTGGGTTAAGTTAATAACTAATTCAATTGAAAACATAGCAGACTCCTATTGGGATGTTAAAAGACACCTGTAAACAATATGTCTACAGGTGTCCAAAGATATCGCCTATATCCCGGCTTACAAGGGAATTCTAACGCATTACTTATATAAAGTCAGAGAGCTACTTACCCTGTACGTGCGTGTTAGCTATTACTTTTATATTGATAACGGTAACAACGGATGTTACCATATCTATTACTAAACAGATCTCGGCTACCGGAACATACACTAATAAACTCAATAGAAAAAAGACAGAATTTATCCTATTACGATGGATGAATATTTCTCTTTCCTCTTTGTTTAAGATATGATATATTATGCTGGTAACGACAAAATCTACTAGCAAAATAAGTAATAACATACTTATTCTCCTTGTTATTGTCAAAAACAGGGACAGGTATTCTGAGTACCTGTCCCGCCTAAATTGACCCTATTAGGATACAATTAGATACTTCTTATATAAAAAGCATCTATGGTATATCCTAAGGTAGAGTAAATTCATTTCACTCTACCGGTTAGTTATTTATATGACGAATGGTCCCTTACCAATCGTTGATAAGAAAACATCGACAATGTTTGGTAAACTATTGATCTAGAATCTAGTCATAGAACCAAACATGTTTCTGACCTGGAGCATTTGTTCTTGCTCCCTGGTCAATTTACCCTTTTGCGTAGTTTTGGCGAGCACCTCCGCTACTTTATAAGGGTCAATGGTGTTTTCGATAATATTCATCGATTACTCCATTCTTTGGTTGATATACCCTTACGGGACCTATCGTCTCCGTAGGTATTAGTAGTACCTACGGATTACGAATTTAGCGTCATAGACCCTCTACTCTCCTTTTGATAGGGAGAGTAGAGGGATTTATGATGGTCCTAGTCATAACGCACTTCTTTACCGGTGCGGAGCGTCATGAAACACTCCGCAAAGTTTACGACATCAGAGATTAATACTAATACAAATAAGATTAGTATTACGATAGACATGGGTGGGTAGACCCATGCGAATGCTGTAAGGAAAGCCATAATGACCAGATTAAAAGCGAAGCCTTTTATAGCCCAGCCAATGTTGCTCTTTTGGATTGTTACACGCAGGATATAAACATATCCTGCCATGAAGATATTAATAAAGAACACCGCAACTACGATGTTCGATATATGATATAAACTATAATACATAAAAAACCTCCTGATACGATTAACCTTAAGCATCATAAGTCCTCCCACTCCCTTTGATTAGGGAAGTGGGAGATATATGACGTTTTGTCACCAGTTTATTTTATTATCAAGACAAACCAACGGCTGATAAAGTATTGTCATCTAAAAATCCTCTTTAGTTAGATCTTTATAAAGAAGATATCCTTTATATAAAAGGATACCTAGGAAGATCCCAGATAATACTGGGAATAATAGAATCACCATGAATCCAGAAAGGACTACGATGACTTTCTTTAAGATAGGGAGTATATCCAACCCTTTCTCTTCTTTTTCCCAGAAAAGGGCGATTAAGAACACTCCCATTGCGATAATAATAACTTCTAACATAAAACACTCCAATAGTAGAAATAAAAAAGATAATTAGATATATCTCTATGTAAATACATCTATGGTATCTTCTTTGTATACTGCAAAGAGTCGTAGTATACTTCCTATACACTACGAGTGATTTTGATATAATGACAGACATCCTATTCTATCATACCTAGTCTAGATATTATCTAAACATATACCGATTTGCCAGGATAGACCCCTGCTCATCGGTTAGGCCCTTTTCTTGTGTAGCCATGGCTAAAGCCGTAGCTACCAAGTAGGGATCAGTGTTATCAATTTGTTCCATTGATTACTCCTGATTAGGTTGATATTCCTCTTACGAGGGCCTGTCATCCTGGATGTATTTACGGTACATCCAGGTCTGATTTTAAATATATGTCATAGATCCATACCCTCCTATTGAAGGGAGGGTATGGATCTCTATGATGTTTTATAGCTTAAAACCATTTGGTATCGGCAATCTTACCAATACCAGTATATTTTTCTTTGGGATCATAAATCCCTCCCACCGATGCGGTGGACAAATGGACCTTGTTGTCAGGGCCTATATAAAGACCGTTGAGGCAACATTGTTCATGACGATATACCGGACAAACATCAAGGGTCTGTTTACCGTCTCTGGTATCACGAGTACCCTTGACTAAGATGACGTATCCTGAGATCTGTTCTACTTTGCCAGAGTGATCGTCTATATAAGAACGATCACGATTGATCTTGCTAATGATATCAGCTGTTTCTTGTACCATGTTATTCATGATTGACTCCTATAGAGATGTTGAGAATGTATAATTAGATATCTCTCGTAAAAGACATCTAGGATACATTCCTAAGGTATCCTGGTCTGCGCCACTAGTGTTTCTATCTAGTATGAAACACTAAGTGACTGGGTTATAACCAAACTACCCTAAACAGACATTATCGCTGACTATCGCAATAGTCAATACGATCGTGCCAGCTAGCGATAGCTTGGTCGATCCAGTCTTCCCCGTCTTCAGGAGAGAAGAAATCCTCGTGGTAGCTGTTGCCACAATCACCAGGATGCTCCCACCCAATGACGATCTCGGGCTGGGACAATTCAATGTAATCGTCCTCATCCGGATTTTGGGAATAACTGATCGTAGATCCCTTGGAGCGGAGCCATACTCTGTAAGAACCCTCGCTACCAGGTAAGTAGCTGGAGTCCAACTGAGTGATGGTCCCATCTTCAAGGTGTGCAAGTATGAATGCTTTATCCATATTTACCTCCTCTAGATCATTGTCTGTCTCACGACAGTCTTATACACCAGTATAAGGTAACTAGAATTCCTTATACCACCTTTTATATATAAAATACCAGTATGATTCATTCATACTGGTGGTTATTATTCTATGTGGATACTATCCGGTATCTACACCTCATGACTACTCAAGCTGTGAAACTATCGAGTCATGTTTTGGAACATACTCTGAGTAGCAAGGATTGCTTGTTGCTCTCGGGTAAGTTCTCCATGTTGCATTTCTCTTGCGAGTTTTTCTGCAACAAGATAAGGGTCGTCATGATTCATGATGATCTCCTTAAATGTCATACGCCCCTGGTACCCCTTTCATCATGAATGGGGTACTGGGGATATATGACGGGTGGATGACAAAGTGTATCATCCTTGTTACACTACCTATTTATAGTGTTGATAATATCATTAACACCTTGTGCCAATGATTCTGTGAAATTTTGAGCTAGTTCATATAGCTCGAAAACATTAAAGGGGATCATAAATCCCCTCCTTACCGTTTAAGTAGACTATAGTCTACGTCGTGGGTTTTTGTTACTTTAGCCGCGTTGATCTCGGCGTATTTCACAGTCATAAACACAAAACTTGTCAGGTAATACAACCCGACAACACCGAATGTGATGTTGTTCGGGAAGAACAATGTCGTGGTCGTGGCTAATACGGCCAATAACGCATACCCCAATGCCCAGATTGCGGCTGTTCTTTTTTCCACCCAACCAATAGCGGGGAGGATGACACAGAGGCCTACTGAGCCAGCGAAAACAACGGCTACTAAGGCGAAGATAAAGGTTTGAATAGACATGGTGAACTCCAATTGTTTAAGTTAAGAAATGATACATATGTATCTTTATATCTACTCATTCATGGGAATAGATATAAAGATAGAGCCTCAGTAGAGGCTCTATGTGAATGATCACTCTGAAGGCGTCTCAGAGCTCGTCTGAGCGTCTTCTTCTCGGTTGAGGTAATAATATACCCCAACACCAATAGCAGCGCCTGCTGCGAAAGCAGCAATATTTTTAAGGATTTCTGAATTATTCATGTTTGACTCCTATTTTTGAATGTATTAAAATTTACCGAGGATGAAATAGATTGACCGAGTATATAGATAAAGGGTTAGAGTTATTCACCCTAACCCTCTGTAGATTATATCGTATTGGAATACGGATTAACCCCTATGGCAAGTTTTTGCCTAGCTACGGCTCTGCCATAGGGATCGTTCCGTAACCATGACTGATACTCTCTACAGGTACGAATAAATTCGAGTTTATCATTCTCGAATCTCCGTACCTCTATAGAGTCAACCATATTCGGTCCTCCTTATGTTGTCCCAACGACAAGAGCTACCTATTCACGTAGGTAGCTCACTTAGGGATATATGACGTCTGGGACTATAGCGTCATCGAGGATTTATAAAGCTAAAGCGTCATCGGAGGAATTATGGCTTTAACACGTCATAATTCCTCCTTAGGACTTTTGCCTATAAACAGGCAAAAGTCTGAAATCCTCTTAAGACCTATTCTAGTCTTGTTAAAGACGAATAGGTCGATATCCCCTTATACCCCTCCTATAGTAAGGGGTATTAAATACAATTACGGACTGATGATCATTGTACCAATTTTGTTGCCTAAGTATAGGCGTTTAAAATGATACATACGCACTGTAAAAATGTCTACAGACCAGCCGATGGCACAGAGCCAATAAATCCAGGTATGACTCGGCGCTACCGTGGCTAATAGGAACAGCCAAGTACTGTTCCAGAATAGGTGGCTTATAGTGAAGAAAGTTGCCATCTTTCTGCTTGGTCCACCTTCTTTACTGCTACTTTCCCAGAACCAATTGATAGCGCACACGCTATCAACGACGCAGAGGATAGCCAGAATAGCAAAGATATTACTGATGTTCATATTAGATACTCCTAAATAGATGTTAAAGAAACCCACCAAAATGGTGGAATTGGATCGATCTTTATGATTGATCCACATATATAATATAGGATTGAAAAAATCTAGATTCAATATTTTTCCACAGGAAAAATATCGGAAACTAGATTTCAAACGAGTGAAACGAGTATAAATCTAGATTCAAGTTTTTATTGGTCTAAACGACCAATAAAATCATGGATCTAG
>ERZ773043.154-NODE-154-length-36585-cov-29.955954_pt1 | contig 36585 bp, 28 predicted proteins | sample MGYA00580636_ERZ773043 | MGnify/ENA primary metagenome ERZ773043 (study PRJEB29015, sample SAMEA2737992) | human oral metagenome | biome: human oral; feature: human-associated habitat; material: dental | place: China | collected 2065 ...
AGCTCGCCGACCAGGCCGAGGAGTTCCACAACCTGGCCCGCAACATCGTGGTGAAAATCCCCGCCACCAAGACCGGCCTCGAGGCCATCGAGGACGCCACCTCCCGCGGCGTCTCGATCAACGTCACCGTGTCCTTCTCCGTGCCGCAGGCCGTGCAGGCCGCCGAGGCCATCGAACGCGGCCTGAAGGCCCGTGAGGCCGCCGGGCACGACACCTCCGAGATGGGGCCGGTCGTCACGATCATGGTGGGTCGTCTCGACGACTGGTTGAAGCACGTCGTCGCCCGCGACGGCATCTTCATCGATCCGTCGGCCCTCGAATGGGCGGGCATCGCCGCCATGAAGCGCGCCTACCAGATCTTCCAGGAGCGCGGCTACCGCGCCCGCGTGCTCGCAGCCGCTTTCCGCAACGTCAATCAGTGGGCCGAGTTCGTCGGCGGCGACGTGGTGGTCTCCCCGCCCTTCAAGTGGCAGAAGATCATCGCCGATTCCGACTACACCGCCCGCGAGCGCATCGCCGACCCCGTCGACCCGCACTACATCGCCGAGCTGGAGCGCATCCCGGACTTCGTCCGCGCCTACGAGCCCGACGGCATGACCATCGAGGAGTTCGAGGAGTTCGGCCCCACCCGCAAGACGCTGCGCCAGTTCCTGGCCGCCGACGCGGACCTCGACGCCCTGGTGCGCGACATCATCGTCCCCGCGCCCTGACCCAGTCCCCGGAACAAGCCGGTTTGCTGGCCTTGTACCCGGTTTGCTGGACCTGTTGCTGTTTGCCTGCGCTGTAGCGCAGGCAAACGTGAATACGCCCAGCAAATCGGCATTAGAGCCAGCGAACCGGCCCCCACGCCCAGCGGGCATCTCACTCCAAGGAAGGACACCACATGCTGCGCATCGCAGTGATAGGCGCGGGTCGCATCGGCAAGGTCCATGCCGCCACCGTCGCCGCCCATCCCCAGGCCCGGCTCGTGCTGGTCTGCGACCCGTTCATCGAGGCCGCGAAGGCCCTCGCCGAGCCCCTCGGGGCACGCGCCTCCACCGACGCCGCCGACGCCTTCTCCGCCGACGACGTGGACGCGGTTGTCATCGGTTCCCCCACCCCCCTGCACGCCGAGCACGTCCTGGCAGCCGCCCGCGCGGGCAAGGCCGCGCTGTGCGAGAAGCCCGTCGCGTCCTCCGTCGAGGCGGCCCGCGCCCTCGCCGACGAGCTCGCGACCTTCGAGCACCCGCCGGTGATGGTCGGTTTCCAGCGCCGCTACGACCCCTCCATCGCGAAGGCCCAGCGGCTCACCGCCGAGGGACGGATCGGGCGCGTCGAGCAGCTCACCATCATCTCCCGCGACCCCGCCCCGCCGTCGGCGGAGTACCTGGCGCAGTCGGGGGGCGTGTTCAAGGACATGACCATCCATGACTTCGACGAGGCCCGCTTCTTCCTGGGCGAGATCGTCGCGGTCAATGCCGTCGGGCAGAAGCTCGACCCGGCGCTGGCAAAGGTCGATGACTTCGATGGCGCGGTGACGACGCTGCGCGCGAAGGACGGTTCCGTCGCGATCATCAAGAACACCCGTCACTGCGCCTCCGGCTACGACCAGAAGGTCGAGGTGTTTGGTTCTGAGGGCGAGCTGGTGGCCGAGAACCTGCGCTCCACGTCGCTGGTGATCAATGACGCCAGCGGGTCGGCGGCGCAGGAGGTCTACCTGGACTTCTTCCTGGAGCGCTACGCCGACGCCTACCGCGACGAGCTGACGGCGTTCATCGACGCCGTGAACAACGGCTCGCCGGTGACGCCGACCGTCGAGGACGGGGTCGCGGCGCTGGTGCTGGCGGAGGCGGCGGAACGCTCCGCCCGGACGGGACAGACTGTGGAGGTTGAGAAGTGAGAATCGCTGGGGCCCCGATCTCGTGGGGCGTGTGTGAGGTGCCGGGGTGGGGCTTCCAGATGAGCCCCGACCGGGTGCTCTCGGAGATGGTGCAGCTGGGGCTGACGGCCACGGAGTTCGGCCCGCAGGGCTGGCTGCCGGTCGAGCCCGAGGCCCGCGCGGCCGCGGTGAAGGCCCACGGCCTGACCCCCGTCGGCGCGTTCTTCCTCGCCGTGATGCACGACCCCGGCCACGACCCGATCCCCGCCGTGAAGGCGGAGCTGGAGGCGTTCCGCGTCGCGGGCGGGTCGGTGCTGGTGCTGGCCTGCGACTCGGGTCGCGACGGCTACGACGACCGCCCCGTCCTCGACGAACAGGGCTGGGCAACGCTCTACCGCAACCTCGACCGGATCGCCGAGGTGTGCGCCGAGGCCGGTGTCACGGCATGCGTACACCCACACTGGGGCACCATGATCCAGAACGCCGACGAAGTCGAACGCATCCTGGACGAAACCTCCGTCGGACTATGCCTGGACACCGGCCACCTGATGGCCGGCGGAGCCGACCCGGTGGACATCGTCCGCCGCCACCCCAAACGAGTCGCGATCGTGCACGCCAAAGACGTCCACAAAGACCTCACCGACAAACTCCTGACCGGGGAACTCACCTGGAGTCAAGGCATCAAAGCCGAGATGTTCGCGCCCATCGGGGACGGCGACGTCGACTTCGCCACCATCGCCAGCCTGCTCAAGGAGGCCGGATTCAACGGCTATTGGGTACTGGAACAGGACATCATGCTCGACCAAGACCCCGCCCCCGGCGAAGGCCCCATCCACAACGCCCGCACATCCTACGAAGCACTACAAGCCCTAGCAAGCTGACCCCAGAGAACCCACTATCCTGGGCGGGCCGGATCCCGGCCTGCCCAGGATTTCTCACGTCCCGCGGCTGCCGGGAGATTCCAGCGGCAGGGTCAGGTCCTGTGAGTGGCGGCCGCCCGCCGTCACGGCGGGGCATAGAAGTAAGGCGCAGCGATTGTGCGCCGACCTGGCTAAGCATCGGTGACGATCTGGGGTCCAAGTGACGATCCAGGGTCCAGGGGTCGCCTGGGTGCCTCGCGCACCCAGCTTCCCTGCGGAATCTACGAGGCTGCGCGCACATCGTCCCCGTCACCACACCTGGGAGGTGGCACTGACGCCGTCTTTCCGGTTACCTGCAATCAAAAAGGTAGTGCTAGCCCTACCCCGAAAGGAGGGTAGCCCCACTGCTTTCTACTGTGATTTCGGTGAGGCTTGGAGTGTCCAACTTGGCTTCCCGGAAGGACCGCCTCCCATGCCGCACCCACTGCCTGCGCCAGCCACCCAGGGCACGAAGTGGAGCGTACACCGCGCCGTCAGACAAGGTGTCGTGCCGGCGACGGTGCTGGTGGTGGTCCTCGGCTCCTGCTTAGCGGCCAGCGTCCTGCTGGAGTGGCTGGGACGGCTCGTCAGGACCGGGGCAGAGCTGGCGATCACCGCGCTCAACGGCTGGGGGGACGGCCTCACGTCTCTGATGATCGCCGAACCGGCGCCGCTGGGCTCACTGACGCTGCGCGGGGTGCAGGTCCTGGCGCTGCTGGGCATCCTCGGCACCATCCCGGCCACCCTCGACCTGGTGCGGGCCATCCGCACCCGCGCTGGCGCCCGGAGCATCATCGGCTCGACGCTCCTGCTCATCGTCCTCGGGGGCATCGCCTGGGCGACCCTCAGCTTCCACGTCCTCACCCCTGGCACCGGCTCCTGACCCCGGGGCGAAACAGCAGTCCAGACCAGGAATTTTGAGACAGCCTGACCCGCAAAACGGTAGCATTTTGACCTACAAATCGGTAGCATTTACAACGACATATCGGTAGCATTTCATTTGTGGAGTACACGGAACGCCTTGTCGATAAGGATTTGGACGAGCTACTTCCAGAACTGCCAGCTATCGCCCTGGATGGACCTAAAGGCGTGGGCAAGACCGAGACCTGCCGCCGCCGGGCCAGCACTGTCATGGCGCTGGACCGCCCCCAAGAACACGAACTGTTCGTCGCGAATCCCGAGCGGATATCCCATCTGAGACCGCCAGTTCTCATCGACGAATGGCAGCTGGCACCGAGATCGTGGGACGCGGTCCGACGAGCGGTCGACGATGGCGCCCCAGCTGGGTCATTCCTGCTGACGGGAAGCGCCACCCCGTTGGTCCACGGCCCAGGGCACACCGGGGCGGGCCGCATCGTGTCGTTGCGAATGCGACCGATGTCGCTCCCGGAGCGTGGCCTGCAGACACCCACCGTCAGCCTTGGCAAGCTACTGGCTGGCGGTGCTCAGGTCGCGGGAGAGTCCGCGCTGGGACTCGTCGACTACACAGAGGAGATCACACGATCCGGTTTCCCTGGAATCCGACACCTCAGGGAACGGGCCCGCCGCATGCAGCTCGATGGTTACCTGGCCCGCGCCACCCGGCGGATCCTCAGCGAGGACAGCGAAAGCTACGCTCCACGCGGGGACTCCCTCAGCAACTGGCTCCGCGCTTATGCAGCGGCCACATCCACCACCGCGTCCTTCGAGTCCATCCGTGACGCGGCGACTCCCGGCGACTCCCAGGCTATGGCCAAGACAACCGCGACCAGGTACCGCGACTGGCTGGACGCGCTGTGGCTGCTTGATCCAGTCCCAGCCTGGCGCCCTCCAGGATCTGTGCTGCGACACCTGGCCTCCGGCCCGAAGCATCACCTGGCCGATCCAGCCCTGGCAGCTCGCGCCCTGGACCTGGACACAGACCAGTTGCTCGATGGCCAGGGTCATGTCATCTCAGGGCATGGTTCCCTCCTCGGGGCGCTATTTGAGTCGCTCGTCACACTCACCGTCAGGACCCTGGCACAGACACTTGAAGCACGGATCTGGCATGTCCGCGCCCAGCGAGGTGAGAGAGAAATCGACCTGCTCGTCGAGGGCCGCGGGAACCGCTTGGTCGGTATCGAGGTGAAACTCTCGGCATCCGTGTCAGGCAAGGACGTGCGCCACCTGCTCTGGCTGCGTGACCAACTCGGCGACCAGGTCCGGGATCTCGTCGTCATCACCACCGGCCCGACGGCATACCGGCGCAACGACGGGGTCGCCGTAGTTCCCCTGGCGCTGCTGGGCCTGTGAGGTCGGAATGACACGGCTGACGTGGTGGCGAGGAGACGGTCTGTCGGCGAAGCCTCTCGGCCGCAACACTGGGTTCCATCGCCAGCTGCCCGCGCAGGGGTGCTGGCATCAGGGAAAAGTGGGGTTATCCCCACCTGATTTGGGGGTTAACCCCAATGCTTTCCATCCCGGTTCCCGAAAGGCTTGGAGAGTCCGTCTCGGCCTCCGGAAGGAAACCTCCCATGTCACGCCCATTCCCTGCGACGACCACCCAGGGCGGCTGGAACGCGCACCACATCATCAGGCGAGCCGTCGCGTTGCTGGCGGTGCTGATGGTCGCGGTCCTCAGCGCCTGCTCCTCCCCCCCCCCAGCGCCCTGGACCACACATTTCAGAGCCTGAGGGACAGCACCAACTCACAGCAGAGGACGTCAACACCTGGCTGGACGGGAAACTCCCCGATGCCTTGAACCGGGGCGAGATCCCAGGGGCGGTCGTCACGGTGGTGCATGACGGCCAGATCCTCACGACGAGAAGCTACGGATACGCCAAGACCGGGGCCGACGGCGAGGGGCCGCGCCTGGTGGATGCCGACACCCTCTTCCGCGTCGGCTCGGTGTCGAAGCTGCCCACCAGCATCGCCGTCATGCAACTCGTCGAACAAGGCAAGCTCAATCTGGACGCCGACATCAGCACCTATGTCGACGTCAACATCCAACGCCGCTTTCCCGGCGACATCACCCTGCGGAACCTCCTGACCCACACCGCCGGATTCGAGGAGCATGTTGGAATCGCAGCACAAGGCTCCGAACTGGAGTCATACATTCTGCAGGATCCGCCGACGCAGATCTACGCGCCCGGCACCACCCCCGCCTACTCCAACTACGGCATGTCCCTGGCCGGATACATCGTGCAGAAGGTCAGCGGCGAAAGGTTCGAGGACTACATCCGCGACCACATCTTCACTCCCGCGGGTATGGACTCCTCCACCTACGAGCAGCCGCTACCGGCCCACCTCACCGACCGGATGGCCAACGGGTACCAGTCCAATGGCAGCACAGCGCATCCCTTCGAGATCCTGGCCGACTCCCCGGCAGGTTCCATGACCACCTCCGGAACCGACGCGGGACGGTTCATGCTCGCCCTACTGGGCCAGTCCCAGGGCAGCCCCCTGCTGCAGGAGAGCACCTGGCAGCAGATGTTCAGCCCAGCGCTCACCACAGACCAGCTCGGCACCCTCGCGAAGGGCAAGCAGATGGGGCTCGGCTTCTTCGACGAGAACCGCAACGGCCATCAGATCGTCGGCCACGGCGGCGACCTCAGCAGCCACTTCCACGCCGACCTGGAGGTCTACCCGGGCGACGGGAACGGCATCTTCATCGCCGTCAATGGAAGCGGCAAGGACATGGCCGCAGCGCTGCGCAGCGATCTCATGCGCGACTTCTCCGACCGCTACCATCCCGGCACCGAACCCACCCCCGGAGAGAAACCCACCGTCGACGAGTCCCGGCAGCACGCGCAACAGGTGGCCGGCTCCTACTTCTCAGCCCGGACCTTCCTGACCACCTTTCCCAGCCTCATGAATGCGCTGCCCGCGAGCTGGGTCACCCTGACGTCCCTCGACAACGGGAACCTGCTGCTCGGGCGGGGAGGATCCGTGACCGAGTATGAGGAGATCGTGCCCTGGGTATGGCGTGCGGTTGATGGCTCCAACACCCTCACTGCTCAGGTGGAGAACGGCACAGTCGTGCGCATCGGCGCGACGCCCGCCTTCAGCATGCTCCCCGTCACCCTGGCCCAGAAGGCCTTCCTGCCGGTGATGGTCAGCGCGACAGCAGTGCTGGTGCTGTTCCTGGTCGCCTGGCCGGCTGGGGCCATCCGACGCTGGCAGGCGAAACGCAAGGGCGAGACTGCACCCAGCGTCCCCCTGACCTGGCCAGCGCGGCTCGCTCGGATCGGGGCAGGACTGACACTCGCGGCAATCGCTGCCTGGGTCGTCGCCGCCATGTCGCTGATGAGCAACGCGGCATCGGTGGCTCCACTGGCGCTGCACGGAATCCAGGCCGTGACGCTGCTGGGTATCTTCGGCACCGTTCCCGCCGCCATCGACCTGGTGCAGGCCATCCGCACCCGCGCCGGCATCCGCCGCATCATCGCCGCGTCGCTCCTGCTGGTCGCGCTCGGGGCGGTGACCTGGATGGTCCTCAGCTTCCACATCCTCAACCCGGACGTCACCTTCTGACCACCTGCCGCGCACCCCGTCGCAGGCCGGCTCTACAGCACGAGCCGACCCGCGACGGGGTGCGTCATCGACGCCCGCAGGAGGACGGAAACAAACCGGCCCACCCGACTATGTGCAGCGTAGAAACCCGACCATTTGCAGTGTAGGGCTGCGCCGGAAGGTCGTTGAAGCCCTTTGACAAGGAGCTTTACTCCCTGCCGGGGTGACCCGGATTCCAGCGGCTCAACCGCTCTCCACGGCGTCGCCTGTCCGGTCGTATGGATAGCCGCCCTGGCACCCGTCCTAAAAAATCTGATATCATATTGGAATCATCGAGAAGGAGTCGACATGACCACCAATGTTCCGATCCCCGCCAGCCCGGATGTCAGCGTGCAGGAGCGTCAGGCCTGGGCCACATCCGGCGCGTTAGGCCTGCTGGGAGCGCTCGTGGGCGCTGGGGCGATCACCCTGGGGCTACTGGCAATAGCAGCTGACAGCACGGTCCTGGGGGTCATTGCCCTCGTGGCCGGCTTCCTGCTGATGCTGGTCTGCCTCCTTGGCCTGTGCCTGGTCAGCCCTGGCGACGCGAAGGTGCTGGAGTTCTTCGGCTCCTACATCGGCACCATCCGCAAGCCCGGCCTGTGGTTCGTGAAGCCTTTCAGCGTGAAAAAGAAGATCTCGGTGAAAGTCCGCAACTTCGAGACCCACGAACTGAAGGTCAACGACGCCGACGGCAACCCCATCAACATCGCCGCCATCGTCGTGTGGCAGGTCGCCGACACCGCGCAGGCGAAGTACGCCGTCGAGGACCACATCGACTTCGTGCGCGTCCAGTCCGAGGCGGCGCTGCGTCACATCGCGATGAGCCACCCCTACGACAACCAGGACACCGAGATCACGCTGCGCGGCGACACCGAGGTGATCGCCCAGGAGATGGCCAACGAGGTCGCCGAGCGGATCGCGCTGGCCGGCCTGCGAGTCGTCGAGACCCGGATCTCGTCGCTGGCCTACGCCTCCGAGATCGCCCAGGCGATGCTCCAGCGGCAGCAGGCCGCGGCCATCATCGCGGCCCGCGAGAAGATCGTCGAGGGCGCGGTCACCATGGTCCAGGACGCGCTCAACCAGCTGGAAGCCGCCGACGTCGTGGTCCTGGACGACGAGCGCCGCGCCGCCATGGTCTCCAACCTGCTGGTCGTGCTATGCGGCGACTCGCGGGCAACACCCATAGTCAACGCAGGATCGCTGTATCAGTGACCCCCACATCACCGGACCGGCCGGAGCGCAAACAGCTGCTGCTCCGGCTCGATCCATCCGTGCACTCGGCCCTGTCGCGCTGGGCCGCCGACGACCTGAGGTCGGTCAACGCACAGATCGAATACCTCCTCCGCGACGCCCTGAAACGCGCCGGCCGCCTTCCCACTGAGGCCGCACCCATACGCCGCCCAGGCCGACCCCCAAAGTCGGGGTAGCGCCTCACCGGGCATTCACTGCCAGGCCGGTGCCGGCTCAGGGGGTCGTCAGCTGGCATTCGGCTACTGCAACCGCGAGTTGCACCCGGTTCCTGACCTGGAACTTCTCCAACAGGGCCGAGACGTGGGTTTTGACCGTCGCCGACCCGATCCCCAGCCGGTCCGCGATCTCGCCGTTCACCAGGCCCTCCGCCACCAGGACCGCGACCTCACGTTCCCGCGTCGTCAGGGTGTCCGGTACCCGGCGCAACGGAGCCGCCATGGCGGTGGCCGCCACCAGCTGGTCCAGCACCGCCGCGGAGAACGGACGCTCGCCGTCCGCGGCATCGTGGACGGCCTCCAGGATCTGCTCCGAGGAGCTGTCCTTGAGGAGGAAACCGACCGCACCCGCCCGCAGGGCCGCGGACACGAGACGGTCGGTGTCGAAGGCCGTCAGCACCAGGACCCTCACGCCGGGCGCGAGCTCGCTGATCCGCTCGCTGGCCCACACCCCGTCGCGGCCGGGCATGTGGAGGTCGAGCAGCACGATGTCGGGGCGGAGGCGGCGGGCCGCGTCGAGGGCTCCCTGCCCGTCGGCGGCCTCACCTAGGACGGTCACGTCCGGGTCGCCCTCCAGGATCAGGCGCAGCGCGGAGCGGACGAGGGGCTGGTCATCGGCGATGACGACGCGGATGCGGTCAGTCATGGGCGAACTCCCTCCTGGCGGGAAGCTCCGCGCGGAGCGTGAACCGCCCCGCATCGCTGCCGAACAGCAGCTGGCCACCCAGCAGCCGCATCCGCTCCCGCAGGCCAGGCAGGCCCAGGCCCTGACCAGGCCGCGGACGGGTGCGTCGGGCGGATGGGTTGACGCAGTCGACCACCAGCGTCGTTCCAGTCGCGGTGAAGCTGAGCCCCGCCGACCCTCCGGAGCCGTGCCGGCGGGCGTTGCTGAGCGCCTCCTCGACGGTGCGGAGAACCGCGTGACGACTGGTGGCGTCAGCCTCGTCGAACGCCCGCGCCCACTCCTGGCCGACATCGAGGTGGACGTCCAGCCCGGCGTCGCGCTGCCGCTGGACGGCGCGGGTGATGTCCTCCCAGGTGACGACGGCCTGGTCACCGGAGCCGTCGTCGTGGAGCACGTGGAGGATCTGGCGCAACTCGCGGCCCGCCTCGGCAGCCATGGTCCGAACGGTGTCGGCAGTGTCGGCGACCTGCTCGGCGTCGAGGTCGCGGCGGATGCCCAGGGCGGCGGCGTGGAGGGAGATGAGCGACAGGCGCTGGGCCAGGGAGTCGTGCATCTCACGCGAGAGGTGGGCCCGCTCCTGGGAACGCGCCTGTGCGACGCGGGCCTCAGCCAGCTCCTGCTGGTTCGTGAGCAGGACGCCGAGCAGCACCCCGGTGACGTTGTACACGACAGACGTCAGCAGGTTTTGCAGCGCTGTATGCCAATCCGTCCACCACTGGGGGGACTGGCTCACAACCAGTCCGAGCAGCGTCCCCGCGGCATGCACCCCGAGCGCGATGGGCAGAGCCCACAGCTTCGAGCGCATCCCGAGGAGCACCCCCGCCATGAACCCCGCCGGGAAGAACCCACCTGGAGACAGCACGCTGAGGAGCAGGCAGACCGCGGACAGCACCAGGCCACGCCGCCGGAAAGCGGGTAGCAGCAGGAACTGCGCAATGACCGGGGCGGCCACATATACCCAGAGCAATAGGGCTTGCCACCATGCCTGTTCAACGTGAGGGGTTCGAAGGCCCACATCGGACAAGAACGGTATGAAAGACATGAAGGCCGCGGTCAGGGCCGCAGTGCAACCCCAGAGCATCCACAGGATGCGCTGCGTCGGGTCGGGGGAGTTCACGCGCTGGACTCTACCCACATTTCAGAAGCACGCATCCGCCATCTGGGGGAGCCCGGCGTCATTCCATCGGCGAGGCCTGGGTAGCAACCACGGCAGCGACCCGGACCCAGGAAACAGCCATGGCCGTGCTCAGGGTTCACCCCGTCCCTCGGCGGATTCCCACTCCCCCGGATGGCTGATGTGCCCACCTGGGGAGCGACGTAGCGTCCGGGCCAACCGAAGGAGGATCATGTCCACGACCACACACAGATCCAAGACCAGACGCAGAATACGGAACTGGCTGCTCATCCCGCTGGGTAGCATCGTCGCGCTCGCTCTCATCGCGGGGGCGGTGCTCGTCGCCATCATTCGCGCGCCGCTGCCGAAGTACGACGGCGCGGTCACGCTCGCCGGGCCCGGCGACGAGATCACCGTGCGCCGCGACGCGCAGGGCGTCCCCCACATCTACGCCTCCAGCGACCACGACCTGTTCTTCGGGCAGGGCTATGTGCAGGCTCAGGAGCGCTTCTTCCAGATGGACCTGGGCCGCCACATGACCGCCGGACGGTTGTCCGAGCTGGTCGGTGAGGGAGGCAAGCAGTCGGACATCTCGATGCGCACCGTGGGCCTGCGGCGCGTCGCCGAGCAGGAGTGGGACCTGCTGTCCGACGAGGCCCGCGGCTTCTACCAGGCCTACGCCGACGGGGTCAACGCCTACCTCAAGGGGAAGGCCCCGTGGCAGGTGGCCAACGAATACGCGGTGATGGGACTGAGCCTGCCCATCGGCGACATCGAGCCGTGGAACGGCATCGACTCGCTGGCCGAGTTCAAGATGCTGAACTCGGGGCTCAGCACCGGCGGCGGTGAGGCGTGGCGTATGCAGTTGCTCTCGAAGCTGGGCAGCCCGGCCGCGGTCGAGCAGCTGCTCCCGGCCCCCGACGAGGCCACCCACCGGCCGATCCTGCTCGACGACGGGTCGGGCAACCTGAGGCCCCGCTCCGACTACCCCGTCGCCGACCCGCTCCCGATGCCGACGCAGGAGACCGAGGCCACCGACTGCCCCGAGCCCTCAGAGGGCTCCGCGCCAGCCGAGACCACCCCGGCCAGCCCCGCACCCACCACCCAGGCCAGCGCACTCGGGGGAGCCACCGAGGCGCTCCAGGAGGCGCAGCGGATCCTCGACGCCATTCCGTCGACCCTGGGCAAGGGCCCGGGCATCGGCTCCAACTCGTTCGCCGTCTCCGGCAGTCACACCGCATCGGGCAAGCCCATCATCGGCAATGACCCGCACCTGCAAATGAGCTACCCGTCGGTGTGGTCGCAGGTGGGGCTGCACTGCTCCGCCCTCGACGGCGACTGCACCTTCGACGTCGAGGGCTTCGCCTTCGCGGGACAGCCGGGCGTCGCCATCGGCCGCAATCCCCAGCTGACCTGGGCCTTCACCAACTTCATGGGCGATGTGTTCGACCTGGTGGTGGAGCAGAATGCCGGAAACGGCACCTACCGGCGCGATGGTAAGTGCCTGGCCTACAAGACCCGCACTGAAACGTTCAAGGTGGCGGGCGGTGAGCCGTTCGAGGTGGAGGTCCGCGAGTCCGTGCACGGCCCCATCGTCTCGGGCCTTTCTGCCCCACCATTCGCATCTGGTGACAATGAAAGCTTCAAGCAGCTGCCCGGGGTCTCGGGCGACTTCTCCGTCGCCGTCCAGTGGACGGCCCTGATGCCGAGCAAGAGCGGAGAAGGCATGTTCACACTCAATCGCGCCACCAATGCCGACGGAGCGGCCGCCGCGGCCGCGCTCCTAACGGAGCCGGCGCTGAGTCTCCTGTTCGCCACCGCCGACGGCGACATTGGCTACCAGGCACCTGGGAGGTATCCCATCAGGCCGGTCAAAGCCCCCGCTGACCAGCAGCGCACTGTCTCGCACGAGAGCGACAACCTAGGCGCCGACGGCCGCTGGCCCCGGCCCGGCTGGGACTCCAGCTACGACTGGCAGGGCTTCTACGCCCCGCAGGACATGCCCGCAGCGCTCAACCCGCCCGACGGGATCATCACCAGCGCCAATCAGCTGATCACCCCGGATGCCAGCGGCCCGTTCCTCGGAGTGCAGCTATATGTCCCTGGGTATCGGTCGCAGCAGATGTACGACGCCCTGGCCCGCATGGCCTCGGAGGGGCCGATCACGGTGGAGCAGGCATCGCAGACCATGCTGCTCGACCACTCCCCCCAGGCCGACCTACTGGCCCCGGCCCTGACGGGCGTGGAGCTGACCGAACCCAGGCTGAAAGAGCTCCAGCAGGTCCTCGCCGCCTGGTATGCCGACGGCGCCCACATGTCCACCGACTCACAGGGCGCCGCGATCATGGCGGCGCTGTACTCCCACCTCGCGCACGTCGCCCTCAGCGATGACCTGGGAAATCTGGCCTCCGCCGATCCTCCCCAGGCGCTGGGGAATCTGGTCGCCGACCCCCAGAACCCGCTGTGGGACGACAAAGCCACGCCTGAGGTGGAGGACGCGGCCGCAATCATGCGGCGCGCCTGGGCCGCAGCCGATGCCGACCTCACCGCCCAGATGGGCGAGGACCACACGACGTGGGCCTGGGGCAGGATCCATATGCAGAAACCCACCCACCAGGTGCTGGGTGGCGAGGGCCTGCCCGAAATCGTGCGGAACCACTTCAATGCGGCCCCACGCCCGGTCGGGGGCTCCCAGTACACCCCCAACGCCTCCTGGTTTGACACCACAGTCGGGGAGGACGGCCGGGTGGACTATTCCAAGATAGGCAGCGGCCCCTCGATGCGCATGACCGTCGACATGGCTGACGTCGACAATGCCCGCTGGGTGATCTCGGCAGGAGCGTCGGGACATCCGTGGTCGTCGCACGTCAACGACCAGTTCGAGGCCTGGGCCGAGGGCCGGATGTTCGACTGGCCGTTCAGCCGCGAGGCCGTCGAGGCGGCCACGACCAACACCCTCAGGCTGCTCCCAGCCTGACCAGATCCGGGCGGGGCCTGGGATCCCAGGCCCCGCCCGACCCGTCCACACGCCGTCCCTGGCGGCAATCGCTAGTCGCCGTCGGGGACGAGCTCGCCCTGCTGGAAGTGGGTCACCAGGCGGGCGGTGTCCTTGAAGTCCTGTTCCACCTCCGGCGCGGGCCGCGAGGCCAGGCTGATCCCGACGGCGACCGCCAGGTTGATGACGAAGCCCGGCAGGATCTCGTAGAGGTCGAAGATGCCGCCGGACAGATTGCCCCAGACCGCGACGGCGATCGCCCCGGCGATCATCCCGGCCAGGGCACCGCCGGTGGTGAGCCGCCGCCAGTACAGGCTCAGCAGCACCACGGGACCGAAGGTGGCGCCGAACCCCGCCCAGGCGAAGGCCACCAGGTTGAGGATCGTGTCGTTGGCCTCCCACGCCATGGCCGCGGCGACCACGGAGACCAGCATCACCGCTCCCCGGCCCATCCAGATGCCGACGCCACGCCCGGTGTCCTTGCGGAAAACCTTGTACAGGTCCTCGACCAGCGCCGACGACGACACCAGCAGCTGCGACGAGATCGTCGACATGATCGCGGCCAGGATCGCAGCGATCATGAATCCGGCGATCAGCGGGTGGAAGAGCAGCTGCCCCAGCGCGATGAACACGGTCTCCGGGTTGTCGAGCTGCCCCTTGTCACGCCGGTAGGTCGCAATCCCGACCAGGGCGGTTCCCGCCGCCCCGAGACAGGACAGGATCATCCAGCCGATCCCGATCCGCCGTCCGGCGATCGCCTCCTGCGGGGTGCGCAACGCCATGAACCGCACGATGATGTGCGGCTGCCCGAAGTACCCGAGCCCCCAGGCCAGCGACGAGACCACTCCCGTGACCGTCGTCGTCGCACCCCACAGTACGAACGTATTGGGGTCGACCTCGTTGATGACCTCGAGCAGCGGGCCGATCCCGCCCAGGTTGATGATGCCGACCAGGGGCACGAAGACCAGGGCCGCGACCATCATCAGCCCCTGGACGGTGTCAGTCCAGGCGACGGCCAGGAACCCGCCGAAGAGGGTGTAGAGCACGACGCTGCCCGCCACAATCAGCATCCCGAGGTGATAGTCCATGCCGAAGGAGGCCTCGAAGAATCGTCCCCCGGCCACCATGCCGCTGGAGACGTAGAAGGTGAAGAAAACGAGCGTGATGACCCCTGAGGTGATGCGCATCAGGTGCCGGGTGTCGTGCAGCCGGTTGCCGAAGAAGCTGGGAATCGTGATCGCATTGCCGGCCACCTCGCTGTAGGCCCGCAGCCGCGGCGCGACGAACCTCCAGTTGACCCAGGCACCGGCGGTCAGGCCGATGGCGATCCAGAGCTCGACCAGTCCGCTCAGGTACAGCGCACCGGGTAGGCCCATCAGGAGCCAGCCCGACATGTCGGCCGCCCCGGCTGACAGAGCGGTGGCGAAAGGCCCCAGGTCCCGGCCCGCGAGCATGTAGTCGTCGAAGTCCTTGGTCCGGCGGTAAGCCCAGAACCCGATCAGGAGCATGAACACGAAATAGGTGCTCATGGCTATGGCTTGGTAGGTCTGTGAATCCATGGAGCCTCCTTAAAAATAAGTCAGCAACCTACCCGGACTCTGGGTCGAATACAGGCCGTCCCAAAAAATAGACAGTCCAGCCCACGTCCCGGTACGTAGCAACACATTGGTCTGCCAGCCAGGATCTGCTACCTACCAGAGCGTGGGCTGCCCTTGTACGACGTGTTTACGACGTGGCCTGTTTACGACGTGGCCCGCCCGCCGCCGGACTCCTCCGGGGCCACGGTGTCATGCCACACGACCACGGACCACGGCTGCACCTGCACCACACCCTCCAGGAGGATCCCGGTGCCCTCCGGCCAGAAGTTGCTGGCGGGCTCCGCCCAGACTCCCGTGTCGACGAGGCGACGCCACACCCTGCCATCAGCGGGCGTCGGCGCGGTGAATCCGACCTCCGCGTCAGCCATGTTCACCATCATCAGGAAGTTGTCGCCAGGTGAGTTGATGTAGACGCTGAGCGCCCGGTCACCGTCCTGCAGGTCACCCTCCATGGACGGGGTGTAGAACAGGTAGGAGACGTCCTGGTCATCAGGCACTAGGTCGCCGTAGTACTTCTGCTGCAGTGACTCGTGCCGCTGCCGCAGTTTCGCCAGGAACGTGGTGAACCTGAACAGCCCGTTGACCAGCGGTTCCGTCTCGAAAACCCCAAGGTTGTCGTGGTATGCGGCGTCCGTGACGTCGGGCGCGACCGCCACCTGCTGGGGCGCATTCGTGGGGATCATGGCGTAGTTGTTCCACATCGCCACCGAGTCGATCGCCCACGGGTTGTTGTTGCCGTTCTGGGTGCGGCCAAACTCGTCGCCCGCCACGAACATCGGCACCCCGCGCGAGAACAGCAGGATGGTCAGGAAGTTGCGGACCCGCTGCCGGCGCAGCTCCTGCGACCCCCCGGAGTCCCACGACATGTTGTCGTCCGACCCGCCGTCGGAGGGCCCAAACGGGTAGGGCTGGTCGTTGTTCTTCTGCTGGTAGCTGACCAGGTCGGCCATGTTGAAGCCGTCATGGGCGTCGATGAAATTGATGGTCTTCTGGGGTCCACCGTTGTCGGCGAAGTGGCTGTGATCGCCATTGACGACGTCCAGGAACTCCAGGACGTTGCCGTCGCCCTTGGCGAACCTGCGGACCGCGTCGCGGTAGCGCCCGTTCCACTCCCCCCAGCCGTGCGGGAAGTTGCCGACCTCATAGCCCCACAGATCCCAGGCCTCGGCAATGACCTCGATGTGCTGCTCGTCGGCGAACCTGGCGATGTCGGCCAGCAGCGGATGGTCGGTGAAGAAGCGCCGCTGGTTGTCCCAGTCCTCGCGGTCGGCCTCGTTCGGTTTGCGGCCCAGGACGGTGGCCAGGTCGAACCGGAAGCCGTCCACCCCCATCTCGGCCGTCCAGTGCCGCAGCGAGTCCAGCACCAGCCGCTGGGCCATAGGTGAGGAGTAGTTGAGCTGGTTGGAGGTGCCCGTCGCGCCGTCGACCAGCGCATGCGACGACGTCATCACGTAGTACTCCGCGGCCGCGAACCCGCCGAGGGAGGTGAAGCCGACGGTGTTCGGGTCGCCATTCCAGTTGCCGCCCTCCGCGGTGTGGTTGTAGACGACGTCCAGGTAGACCTCCAGCCCGGCGGCGTGGAAGGCCGCCACCATCTCCTGGAACTCCCTGGTCGGCCCGCCCAGCGACTTGTCATAGGCGTACTTGCGGTTGGGGGCGAAGAACGACAGCGTCATGTAGCCCCACGAGTTCGTGTGTCCCTCGCGCGACGACTCGGACTGGTTGGTCTCGTGGATGGGCAGCAGCTCCAGAGTCGTGATGCCGAGTGCCTTGAGGTAGGGGGCCATCATGCCGACGCCCTTGTAGGTGCCGAGGTACTCCTCGGGAATGTTCACCACGTCCTCGAAGCCCGGCTCCCTGCTGAGCAGCGTGCCGAGGCCGACGATCGACGGATGCCCGACGAGCTGGGACACCGAGGCCTCGTAGATGGCGGCCTTCTCCCCTGGCAGCTTCGGCTTGGTGAATGCCGGGCTGGTGGGACGCAGGATGACGCCCTTGGGGGCGATGCGGCCCGTGTCGACCTGCCGCCGCGGCACCCCCCGGTAGTCGTCACCGCCGGTCCCGAAGGCCCCGCCGTCGAGGCCAGTCTCCAGGATCGCGTCGGAGTAGACGTTGTGGGTGATCTCCAGGGCGTAGGGGTCGAAGAGCACCTTGTTGGGGTTGAAGCGGTTGCCGCGCTCGTCAATGTCGGTGACGAAGCCGACGGAGCTGCCGGGCACCCAGACGGGATCCCAGGACCAGTTCGGGCCCCAGGCCCGGAAGCCGTAGAGGTCGAACTCGAAGACTGCGCTGATATGGGCGCGCCACACCCCGTCGGCTCCCTTCGTCATCGGATAGGAGGCGGCGGAGTCGGCGCCGAGGGCATTGGGGAAGAACTCAAGCTGCACCCTGGTGGCGTCGGGGGCGTACACCGCAAAGGTGGCACCGTCATCGGTGAGATGCGCGCCGAGCGGCCACTCGGCGCGCCCCCAGATCTCAGGCTGCACAGGAGCCATACAGGAAACATCCATGTGAGACATCATTACACGGGACAACGACAGATTCCCCTAGCCAGGGCAAATTTAGCCAGGTCGAGTCAGGGAGTCGGACCTCACTACGGTCGTTCCCCAACAACCTCGACGACGGAGATAATTTTGCAGGATCCCGCCGATAGGGATCAGGGGACTCGCAGCGCCCAGGCCCCATCCCTGACCTGAAGATCACCGGCGGCCGCAACTCTCCGCTGCACCCCCTTGACAGATGCCTTGTCAGCGCGGAACCTGGATGCCATTCGCCTGACCGCCAACCCACCACCGGCATCTCTCATGACACCCAGGACCGCTAAAGTTGTACATGCATTTCTGTAGAAAGGTCTGCACGCAATGAGTGACCAGTACCCGCCCGGGCCCCAGCAGCCGGGATACCAGCCTGGGCAGCCAGGCTATCAGCCTCAACAGGGCGACCCCACAGCTTCCACCCCGTACGGCAACGCGCAGCCCTACGGCCAGCCGACACCCCCACCCGCCAGTCAGCAGCCGGGCCAGCCCTATGGTCAGCAGACACCGGGATACGGTCAGCAGCCGGGCCAGCCCTACGCCCAACAGGCACAGGGGTACGGTCAGCAGCCGGGCCAGCCGTACGGCCAGCCAGCGCCGGGGTACGGCCAGAACCCGTACATGTACAACAACCAGCAGCAGGGCGTACGTCCTGGAGCCGCGACCGGCGCCTCCGTGGTGGGAATCGTTGATGGCAGTCTTGGAATCCTCGCGGCTATCAGTGGTCTCCTGCTCGTCGCAAGCATTCAACAAGAGGTCGGGAACAGAGTCTCTCGCAGCAGCAACGCATTCGACCTCGCAATCACCATCAACTATATCCAAGCGTTCGGCACTCTCATCACGGCCGTCGCTCTCCTGGTCGGCGGTATCAGATTCCTCAAGGGCAAAAACTACAATGTGCTGCTCTACGCCGCCTTTGCCCAGGTCGTCCTAATACTGCTGAACACAGTGCTCATCCTGATGATGGGAAATTCCACCGACGCCAGCTACAACGTCGGCCGGATCATCGGCGTAGTCGTCGGCTTGAGCCTGGCCGGCAGCATTGTCTATCTGTTGTTCAAGCCTGAGTCGAAGAGCTGGCGAAAGTCGTAGGAACAGCACCTCTATCTCTTGGAATCGTTGGCCGCACCGGAGTTTCCGGGGCGGCCAACGCCGTTGAGGAGACCGGCAGAGCCGCGTTGTGGGGGTCCCGGCTGACGCGCAGCGCAGTGGCCGTAGGAGCTACTACTCTTGCCGTTGTGTCTGACCGCCGTTTGATGTTCGTCCATGCCCATCCCGACGATGAGTCGTCGCAGTCCCCCGCCACGATGTCGCGCTACGTCGACGAGGGCGCACAGGTGACGCTGGTCACCTGCACCCTCGGAGAGCTGGGCGAGATCCTGGTTCCCGAGCTGGAGCACCTGAGCCCCAAGGAACTCGGAGCGCACCGCATCGGGGAACTCACACGGGCCATGGAGACCTTGGGAGTCACCGACCACGTCTGGCTGGGCGGGCAGGGTCACTACCACGACTCGGGGATGGCCACCGACGAGCAGGGCAACGTCATCCCCCGCGACGAGCTGCCGGAGGGCGCGTTCTGGGCCGCCGACCTGCTGGAGGCCGCCGACCATCTGGTCGCCCTGATCCGGGACCGCCGGCCGCAGGTGATCGCCACCTACGACCAGAACGGCAACTACGGCCACCCCGACCACATCCAGGCCCACCGCGTCACCATGTACGCATCCCAGCTGGCGGCGGTGTCGTCATACCGCCCCGACCTGGGCGAGCCCTGGCAGGTCAGCCGGATCCTGTGGATCACCTACAACCCCATGGCGTGGGCCGCGGCCTTCGAGAAGGCGCAGGAAGTCGCTCCCGAGATGGTCGAGGGTTTCGACCCCGAGGCCATGCGGCGACGCTTCAACATAGATCCAGAGCAGATCGCAGCTGTCATCGGCTTCGACGAACGGGCGGAACGCTGCGAGGCCGCCCTGGCCGCCTACCGCAGCCAGGTCGACCCGGAGAGCCCGTTCTGGAAGCTGGCCAGGCTCACCCGCAGCATCGACGGCTCAGGCGAGGCCTACCGGCTGGCCGCCGGGGTCCCCTTCCCCGGTGACGGCCCAGCCGACGACCTTTTCGCAGGCCTGGATGTCTGAGCCCACGAGCCGGGCTCAGCTGGCGTCAGGCAGCGTAACCCCGGTCAGTCGCTCAGCCTCGGTCCACAGGCGTTCGGCGACGGCATCGTCCTTGGCTCCGCGCGCGTATTTCGCCTTAGCCGGGACACCGACCACTCCCCACCGCGGGCCGTAGTAGCCGCCCTGGACGACGTCGCTCGCGGTGGCGGCATACAGCATCGGATCGGCCCCGGCCTCGGCGGAGTGCCGCGGGACCAACCACCTCGTGAGCCTCAGCGACATCTTCAGCGACGGGGTCAGCTCACCGCCCAGCTGGGGTCCGGTCTCGGCGAGGGCTGTGCTGGCATGACCGGGATGGGCGCCAGCTGAGAGCAGCCTCCAGCCGCGTTCCCGGGAGATCCGCGCCAGCTGCCGACTCAACAGCTGGTCGGCCAGCTTGGAGCTGGCATATGACCTGACGGGGTCGTAGGACTTCTCCCAGTTGAGGTCGTCGAAGTCGATCCGGCCCATCGAGGCCGTCCCGCTGGACATCGTGACCACGCGCGGCGCAGGCGCCGTGAGCAGCGCTGGCAGGAGCCGGAGAGTGAGGGCGAACGGCCCGAGGACGTTGCTGCCCAGCTGCAGCTCGAAGCCGTCGGCGGTCTCGTGCCGCACCGGCGGCGCCATCACGCCGGCATTGTTCAGCAACAGGTCGACCGGCTGGCCGTCTGCCAGCACCGAGTCAGCGAACTCCCGCACGCTGGCGAGGTCCGCCAGATCCACCCGCCGCACCTCGACGTCGGCATGCGGATGCTGGGCGCGGATCTCCCGCATCGCCTGCTCACCCTTGGCGACGGTGCGCACCGCCAGGATGACGCTGGCCCCTGCGCCCGCGAGCTTCCGCGCCGCCTCCTTCCCAGTGCCGCTGTTCGCGCCCGTCACGATCGCGCGCTTACCCCGCTGATCCGGAACCTGATAGGTCATACCCACTCCTTATAGACTGCCGGTCTGTTGACCCATTCGACAGTAACGAACCATTGGTCTCTTATCAAGGGAACGCCCGGATCTGTACTATCAGGGCGTGATCTTTCACAGAGCACGCACCCAGGAGCAGCGCGATCAGCGGCGACAGGCAATCCTGGCGACCGCCGCGTCGATGCTTGCCGAGATGCCGGCGGCATCCATCAGCCTGAACGAGCTCAGCCGCCGCATCGGCCTGGCCAAGTCGAACGTATTGCGCTATTTCGACTCCCGCGAGGCGATCCTGCTGGAGCTTCTGGACGCCGAGCTCCAGGAATGGGTCGCTGTACTGCGCCAGCGTACCCAGCACCTCGGACACGGCACCGCCGATAACGGGGATCAGCTGGCGGAGCTGATCGCTGCCACCCTGGCCGAGCGGCCGGTGCTGTGCGACCTGGTCAGCGCCCAGGCCGCCGTCCTGGAGCGGAACATCTCAGCCAAGACCGCACTGCGTCACAAGCACGCCACCACCGAGTCAGCGACTGCGCTTACGAAGATCTTCTCGGATGCCGTCCCAGAGCTGACCGAGTCAAACGCCCAGCAGCTCGTCGTGGTGGTGCTGCTGACGGCCAGCACCGCCTGGCCGCTCAGCCAGCCGACCGAGGCGCTGCAGGCGGCCTACGACGCCGACCCGGCGATCGCGGCGACACATCTCACATTCAGCGAGATCCTGGCAGAGATCATCACCGTCCACATCTGTGGCCTGATCGCGCGCCGGCAGAGCTGAGAGGCCCCCTGAACAGCCTGGGAAAGTATTTTTTTCAAAAAACTGATATCCTCCGCCTGAAGCTGGCCCACTGCGGTGGGCACGGGAACCCGGTGAGAATCCGGGACTGACGCGCAGCGGTGACGGTGACAAACCTGCGACTCAAGCCACTGGGGCACCCCGGGAAGGCCGTGGGCAAGGAGGATCCGGAGTCCGAAGACCGCAGCTTCACCTGTCGGTAACGAGCCTCGCGCACAGGCTCATGGACTTTGGGGAGACTCTTTGCCACGCCCGGAAACGGCGCGTGGGGTGACCAGGTACCTCACGCTGCCCCTCTGCCTCCTGGTGTTAGCGCTCACCGCGCTGAGCATCGTCTACTCCGTCACGATCGGGTCCGAGCCGCTACCCGGCGAGGCCGTGTGGGAGGCGATCACTGCCAGGCTCCAGGGAACCGTCAGCAGCACCCCGTACGTGGACCTCATCGTCTGGGAGGCACGGCTGCCACGCTCCCTGCTGGCCGTGGTGGTCGGCGCGGGACTGGGGATCGCGGGCTGCGGGATGCAAACGCTGGTGCGCAACCCCCTGGCCGACCCCTACCTGCTGGGCGTCTCCGCGGGCGCTTCCGTCGGCGCCACCGCCGTGATCACCTTCGGTGTCCTCTCCGGCTTCGGGATCTGGGCGATCTCGGTGGGCGCGATGCTGGGGTCGCTGGGGGCCGCGCTCGCCGTCTACCTGGTGACGATGGCCCAGGGCGGCCTCACCCCGATCCGGCTCGTCCTGTCAGGGGTGGTGCTGTCGGCTGCCTTCTCGGCTGTCGCCAGCTTCCTGGTCTACAAGGGCGACCCGCGCGCCACCCAGTCGGTCCTCTCCTGGCTGCTCGGCAGCGTCGCCGGAGCCGACTGGAACAAGATCCCGCTGCCCGTCATCGTCGTCCTGGTCTGCCTGGTTCTGTTCCTGCTGGGCAGCGGCTGGCTCGACGCCATGGCCCAGGGGCCGGACGCCGCCGCGTCGCTCGGCATCCCCGTCGGGGCGCTGCGGCAGGCTCTGTTCCTGCTGCTGGCGGTGCTGGTGGGGACGCTGGTCGCGGTCTCCGGCGGCATCGGCTTCGTCGGCCTGGTGATCCCCCACCTCGCCCGGATGATGGTGGGTGCGCTGCACCGCCGGGTGGTGCCGTTGTCGGCGGCCCTCGGCGGCCTGTTTCTGCTCTGGGTGGATGTGGCCTCCCGCGTCATCGTCGCGCCCGCCGAGGTGCCGATCGGCGTGGTGACCGGACTGGTCGGGGCCCCGGTGTTCTTCATCGTCATGGGTCGCCGCAGCTACGGATTCGGGGGTGCCGCATGACCACGCTCCGCGCTCAGGATCTGACCTGCACCATCGGGCAGCGGGTGATCGTCTCCGGCATCAACCTCGATCTCACACCTCACACCATGACCGCCATCGTCGGCGTGAACGGCGTGGGGAAGTCAACCCTGATGCGGGTGCTGGCGGGCATCCGCCGTCCTGCAGCGGGCCGCGTCCTGGTGGGCGGCAAGGACCTGGCGACGCTAGGTCCCAGGCAGCGGGCACGCCAGCTGGCCTTCGTCGCCCAGGAGGAGTCGGCCCCCGAGGACCTGACCCTGGCGGAGATGGTGGCCCTCGGCCGGCTGCCGCACATGCTGCCGTGGCAGGCTGGCGGCGCTGATGAGCGCCGGGTCGTCGGCGAATCCCTTGAGATGGTGGGGCTGTCTGCCTTGGCCTCGCGCAAATGCAGCAACCTGTCCGGTGGCGAGCGCCGACGTGCGATGCTCGCCAAGGGACTGGCGCAGGGCACTGAGCTGCTGCTGCTCGACGAGCCCACCAACCATCTCGACGTGCACCACCAGCTTCACCTGCTGCAGACCATGCGCGACACGAAGCGCACCATCCTGGCCTCAATCCACGACCTCGACCTGGCCATGGGCTGGTTCGACCGGATCGTGATGCTCGCCAACGGCCAGGTTCACGCCTCCGGGACACCCGAAGAGGTCATGACCGCCTTGAACCTGGAGACCACGTTCAAGGTACGCGCCCGCCAGATCCCGGCGGACGACGACGGGGTCGCGCACCTCGTCATAGACGGCCTCGTGCCAACCACTGCAACCGAAACCAAAGAGAGACCAGAGGAAACCACATGATCAACCGCAGCACCCGGGCAGTCACCTGGCTTGCCCTGCCGCTCATCGTGCTCAGCGCCTGCTCCTCCCCCAGCTCCTCGCCGTCCAACGGGGCGAGCGGGTCCGCCGGCTCCGCGTCCGGCGCAGTCACCGTGAAGAACTGCGGCGAGGACCTCACCCTGAAAAGCCAGGCGAAGAAGATGTACGTCAACGATGGCAACATCGTCGCGCTGGCCCTGGCCGCGGGAGCGTCCAAGGAGATCACGGCGGTCAGCAGCGTGGAACGCGACCTGCCGATCCTGCAGGCCAAGTACGGCGCCGATGTGGTCAATGGCCTGAACAAGGTGAGCGACAAGTACCCCACCCTGGAGTCGATCATCGCCGCTACCCCCGACCTCATGGTCGCGGGCTGGAACTACGGCTTCTCGGAGGAGAAGAACCTGACCCCGCAGGCCCTGTCCGACAAGGGCATCCCCTCCTACCTGCTGACTGAGTCCTGCCGCCAGCCGGGCACCACCAAGCGCGGCATCGTCGACCCATGGGAGGCGGTCCGCACCGACATCAGCAACCTCGGCGCCATCACCGGGCACAGCGACGTCGCCAAGGGGGTCGTCGACGACATGGACACCCGCCTGACGGCGGTGCAGAACGCGCCGAAGCCGGAGAAGAAGCCGGTGGTGTTCCTGTTCGACTCCGCCAGCGACACGGTCTTCACCAGCGGCTCCTACGGCGCGCCGAACGCGATCATCGAGGCCGCCGGCGGCACCAACGCCACCGCCGACGTCGAGGACACCTGGACCAAGGTCAGCTGGGAGCGGGTGGCCACCGCCAATCCCGACATCATCGCGTTCGTGGACTACCCGCCGCAGACCTACCAGGAGAAGATCGACGTCCTGAAGTCGAACGCGCTCACCAAAGACCTCGCCGCGGTCAAGGAGGAGCGGTTCATCAACCTGCCCTACGCCATGTGGACGGAGAGCCCGCTGAACATCGACGCCGCCGAGTACCTGCGCAAGTCCTTCGAGAAGCACGGCCTGGCCCCGGCATCGGACGTCACGACGCACCTCGAGATGCCCGCCGACCTGGCAGGCAGGGACAAGCTGTCCTGAGCAATCCCCGACGGGGCCCGGTGTCGAATGCACCGGGCCCCGTCCCGTTTGCTGGCCTTATCCCCCGTTTGCTGGCCCTGTTCACATCTGCTGGCCTCACAACACAGGCAAACGCAAACAAGGCCAGCAAAAACGCGGCGTAGTTCAGGAGGACAGATCATCGATAATGCATGCACAATATCCGGCGCCTGACGCCCAAAGAACCACAGGATATTAACCTTTTAACTTTAGAGACCCCGTCCTCCTATAGCCCTTATAATCAAGCGGGTGCGCACGAGGTCCGTAGTCCAGCCGGACAGAGGTTGGAGTTGGGTGGTCAACGAGTCGCGCCGTGTTCTGGTGACACCCGTGATGGTCGTCCTGGTGATCGCCGTGTTGGAGATCGGTTTTGTCTGGTACCAGCCAGATACAACGGCCTTGGCGCAGACGCTGAGCACCCTGCTGATCATCATCACCACCCTGGCCTACGTGGTCGTGCAAGCACGATGCATGAGGGCACACGCCACGCTCCCCATCGCCCTTCTAGGGATGGTCGGGATAGTGGCCGGTGTTGCTGTGACCCTGCTGTCGGAGGCATGGTTGATGCTCGGCATCGCCGCGGCCACGGGGCTGATGCTGGCCAGTCATTCCAGATTCCTGATCTCGATGGCAATGCTGCTGATGATCATCGGAGTCACCATCATCCTGCGCATTCCCTGGCTGTCCCACATCGTCGAACCAGTGGTGGCGGCGACGATCGCGATCGGGCTCTACACCCTCACCCGGGCCTTCCAAGCGCTCCACGACCTCCGGGTCTACCAGGAGGAGCTGGCGCGCCTGGAAGTCGACAGGGAACGCAACCGGATCTCTCGCGACCTGCACGATGTAATGGGCAGAACGCTGGTGGCGACCTCACTCCGGGTCGAGACAGCGATCGAGATGCTCGATTCCGAGAACGAGCAGGTCCAGGAACAACTCCTGCAGGCTCAGAAAGTACTGGCATCGGGCGGGAGGGAACTGCGTTCATTGACCCGCGGGCCCGTCACCACGAGTCTCGAGGAAGAGGTCGTCGCAGCCCAGCAGCTATGCCAGCGTCTCGGAATACAGTTCCGCTGTAACGTCCCCGAAGGAACCTACTCCAGCGCCCAGCCCATCAGCGCCGAGGTGGTGCGGGAGGGGATCACCAACATGCTCAAGCACAGCCGCCCTCGATACTGCACTCTGAGGATCGACCCCGAGAGCCCGACGATCGTGTCGATCAGCAACGACGGCTGTCTGCACCGCAGACCAGCCTCACAGACTCCCGGTACCGGGCTGTCCAAGCTGCGCCAGCGACTGTCCGAGCACTCTCTCATGCTAGAGGCTGCACAACACCCGTACGGCGTGTTTGAACTCAAGGTCACCCAAGCCCCCATCCGTCCCCAGGAGAGGACCCATGGAGACAAGAATCCTAATAGCCGAGGACATCGACCTAGTCGCGGAGGCCTTCCAAGCTCTCCTTGAGACTGAGGAGACATTCCGGGTCGTCGGCCGGGTCAACCGCGGTGACAAGGTCCTGCCTGCGGTCGCACGCATGATGCCTGACCTAGTCCTACTCGACATCGACATGCCGGGCGCGACAGGAATCCAGGCCACAGCCCAGCTGCGGCAGAAGGGGTACCGGGGAAAGATAGTTCTCCTGACGGTCCTAACGACCAGTGGGTATCTACAACCTGCCCTTGATGCCGGGGCGAATGGCTACCTGTTGAAGACCATCACCGGCGCCGCCCTGAAGAACGCCCTTAAAGCCGTCATGGCTGGCCACTCCGTAGTGGATCCTGAGCTGGCTGCTGAGGCACTGAGGTCAGGACCCTCTCCCTTGACGGAACGGGAGACTGAGGTCCTGCGGCTGGTGGCAGAGCATCGCAGCACATCGCAGATCGCCGGCCAGCTCTACCTCAGCGTGGGTACAATCCGGAACTACCTGTCCTCAGCCATGACAAAACTTGCAGTCAACTCCCGGTTCGATGCGGCAGATCTGGCGAAGCAGAACGGATGGCTGGCTCTATAGGAGCCAGCGGTATAGGCCTGCTGATGGCGGATGGCGGGGATCACGTAGCCAGGGCCGGAGCATGCGGGGGGTCTGGGCTCCCTGCCCGGGGACAAGCAGTGCATACATGGCTGGTCTCACATCCTTCCCGTGCTGCGGGCAAAGCGGCGGGACGCCCAGAAGATGAATCCGATCAGCCAGGCCAGGGCGTTGAAGACAGCCCAGCCGAGAGAGCTGTGCTCACCGGAGAAGGTGTAGCCGTCGGTCAAGGCGTACCTGGCGATGGTCGCGACACCAAACATGGGCGTCACTTGGCCAATGCTCAGCATCGTGCCGCTCAGCGGGATGAACAGGTTGCCGATGAAGGCGAAAGCGGTGATGGTCAGTCCTGGGATGTGCATCACGACCTCGGGACGCAGGGTGAGCCCGAGCGCGATGCCGAGGGCTGCAAAGACCCCGGAACCCAGCCAGGCAACCAACAGGCCCGAGACCCACACCTCAGGACCGCCCTGGGCGCCGGTGAGAAACCCGAGGATCCCAACCACTGTCACCGGGACCGTGGCGGCCAGTACGGCCGCCAGCACCTTGGCGAGCACGTACTTCACACCACCCAGGGGGGTCATGCGGATGGTCCTCATCCAGCCAGAGGCCTGCTCGACGGAGATGCCGACAGCCGTTGCAGTCGCGGCAGCCGCCGCGCCATAGATAGCGATGCCGATAGTCATCCACATCGCGAAATTGCCGTGGGGAAGATCTGCCCCCTGTGGCCCGGTGCGGAACAGCGCGACGTAGAGAATCATCGGCAGGGCCAGTGTGAAGATCAGAGAGGACCGGCGAAAGGGCCGTTTGAATTCGTATCTGAGGTACCCGAGAGGGATTCCCCTGGACCTCCGGTGGGTGCTCCGGTCAGCAATGGGGTGGGGGGAGTCCTGGGTCATGTTCATTTCTCCTCGATTTTCCGGTCGCCGCGCGGCAAGGGGCGTCGTGCGGGTGGAGGTCTGAGTTGTCATCTTCATTTCTCCTCAGAGGTCAGCGCCAGGAAGGCGTCGTCGAGACTGCGCGGCACCACCTCGATGTCGGTGCCTCCGAGCGCGAAGACTCTCTGCGCTAGCTGGTCAGAATTGGGGTGGTAGAGGCTGATGCGGTCACCACGACGTCCGAGACACTGCACCCCGGGCGTGGCGAGGATCCGCTCCTCACTTTCAGGAGCCAGGTGGGCCGAGACGATCCGGCCACTGGCTGCGGCACGGATGGCGTCCGAGGTGTCGTCGGCGATGATCCGGCCGTGGTTCATGAGGATGATCCGATCAGCGAAGTCATCGGCCTCCTCCAGGTAGTGGGTAGCGAACAGGATGGTCCGGCCTAGTTCGGCATCGCGCCGGACTTCCGCCCAGAACTCGTGGCGGGCCTCGACGTCCATGCCGGCGGTGGGCTCGTCTAGGACCAAGAGGTCGGGGTTGGACAGCAGGGCCATGCCGAAACGCACCCTCTGCTGTTCCCCGCCAGAGCATTTGGAGACCTGTCGGTCAGCGATCGGAAGCAGCCGGGCGCGCCGCATGCACTCCTCAACCCGGGAGGGGTCGAACAGTGCGCCAATCATCGTGAGAGTCTCAGCGACGGTCAGCTCCGGCAGAAGTCCACCGGTCTGGAGAACCGCAGCCGCCTGGCCGGACTGCACAGCTCGCAGCGATGGCTGGCCGAACAGCTCAACGGTGCCTTGTCCCGGCCGGGTAAGGCCGAGAATCATGTCGATGGTCGTCGTCTTGCCTGCGCCGTTGGGACCGAGAATGGCCACCACCTCACCAGGACGGATGCTCAGACTCACCCCGTTGACGGCTCGCACCGGGTTCCCGGACTCGTCCCGGAATTCCTTGAAGACGTCGATCATCCTGACGGCTGGCTCTGCCTCGTGGCCACTTAGCGGTGTCATTGACTGGCTCATGACGTTGGTCAGCCCTCCTCTACTTCGGTTCGGGTACTTCGATTCGGGCGGCTTGACCACCCTGTCGAGTCGATCGTGCCCCTCCCCCACACGCATCCGGGAGCTCAGGACGAGTAGCTTAGAGCAGTGTCATTGGGATCATGTGACAGCTGTCATCCGCATCAGACCCTTGAAGGCCATCGCACAACACCTCCCCTGAGGCCAGCCAAACTCAAAACTCGCCTGGTGATTTGGCGCTGACAAGGCCCTAGAGCGCAAGTAACCGATGGTCGCCTCCATCAGTCAACCCCAAGGGACACAAGAGAGAACACAAAGACGCGGGATCGTGACGGGTTGCGTCTCAGCCGGTCACGACCTATGAATGACGCATGCCCATCCTCACCCCCGAAGCCCATCGGCACATCATTCTGGATGAAACATGAACGCGACAAGGAATTCGGTAGCAGCCAAGGATCCTTCTGACCATCCTTCGGAATTTCCAGGACCCCTGACACGAGGGTTCACAGGTTATCGCTATATCAATCCGGATATCGATCAGGTAGCTGTTGATATTGAGGATGGAAACGAATCTGCACTACGGCGGCAAATATCTGCCTGTATGGCCCGGAGTGCAACAAGCGTACGTCACCTGGGGTGGCCTGAAGACCCATCTCTTTCTATAGAGCGGCTGGCCTGCTGGGAGAACGATGGTGTGATATGCCATGATCCTGAATCCGTATACATAGTGGAGTATTCCGTGGACAACATTACAGTCTGTGGAGTACTCGTCGAGGTTGACCTCTCAGGAGCAATCGGTTCTAGGATATTGCCACATGAGGACATCAGCGCTACTAGAATCGCATCAATGCGAGGGCATTTCAGCGTGGGACATGTTGATATCGAACCGATTCTTCTAGTGCAGTCAATGACCTCGCTGGCGCGTACTGTGATCGATCGCACTAAAAAGACCGCAGAGGCGACCACCAGCCTGCAAACCCCAGGCATGAGATACCGCGTGTGGAGAATTGACGACCCCTGGACAACTGCCACACTACATGCTGAGCTTGGGCGCCACCAGGTCATGGTTGCAGATGGCCATCATCGACTAGCATCACACTCATCGATCGGGCATGTACTCGCCATGGTGACAGATGCAGAAAACTTCCCCCTCCGCCTCGGAGCCATACACCGCATAATACCAGAAATTTCCCTCGATGAAATAATAGCAAACGCCAGCTCCATAACATTCAGAAACTTCACCTCTAATAGACAGGAGGATATCAACAATTTTCTCAGGGAATGCACGAAAAAAGAGTTTATTATTGGCGATGGCCGCCGATGGAAAATCGCACTGCTTCGCTCTGATGAAGCATTAGACGTATCCGCAGTCCACACTGCTTTTGCTCCAGCGACCGAGGAGGTGAATCGCCACTGGGTCTATAGAAATCAGATATCAGCAGCAATTCAGGTCGCGATGGACAGGAGAGGGGTGGTAATCTTACTCAAGCCACCTCATCTCTCTTCGATATTCAAACATATTTCCACAGGCCGTCTACTACCGGAGAAGGCCACATCATTCTGGCCGAAGCCCCCCGTATCCATGGTCATGAGGTATTTCTGAATTCGGCAGGCTATTTCCCTGCAAAACGCGGGAACAAGGCTTTGGCATTGTCATGGTTGATCGCAGCCCTCAGAAATGGATTCATGGGGTAGCGGTCGAGTTCTGAGGTGATGAACCGGACGGCAACCTCTGGGGCGAATGGCCAGTCACTGCCGTAGGTGATGTGGCTGTGATCAGCGACGGCCAGCAGGCTGGGCAACGCCGCCGGCGAGGCCGACAACGCGGTATCCCAATAGAATTTCCGGAACACCCTCAGGTAGCGTTTCTTGATGACCTCGACGAGGGGCCGGGTGAATGGATATTCCATCATCTTCTCAGCCATGTCCGTCATATAACTTGGGCGTCGCTGCAGCATGGTGAGCAGGACCCGGTATTCGATGAAGGGCACAAAGCCACCGGCGTGCGCGAGAATAAACCGGATCCTGGGATATCTCTCCATCGCACCAGACAGGATCAGGTCGATCACCGTCCGGGTGGTGTCGAGCAGGAAGTCCGCGGTGAACGTGGGAACTCCCGGCACCTCCGGGGCCGGCAGCTCCCCGGGGTGGACGAAAACCACTGTCCCCCGCCGGTCGAGTTCAGCCAGCAACGGCGCAAAAGCCGCATCACCTAGGTAGCGGCCGCCGGCATTGGCGAGCAGGATCACCCCGTCGGCGTGCAGCTGGTCCATCGCGTAGACAAGCTCGTCCAGGGCACCCTCGACGTCCGGGAGCGTCAGCGTCGCGAAGAAGCCGAAACGCTCCGGCTCACGCTGCACGAGCCCCGCGGCGTACTCGTTGACCTCCCGGGCGATCCTGCGGCCCCGCGCGATCGCCTGGGACTCGTCCTCGGCGACGCCTCGCAGCTCCACGAGCGCCCCAGGGGTCGACACCGACACAATGCCGGCCCGGATGCCGTTGCGATCCATCATGCGCAGCGCGCCATCCCGCGACCAGCCCGGCAGGTCGATCCCGCCGGGACGGATCCCGTTCATCCTCAGGAGCTCGGCATAGCGGGGCGGTATGACGTGCTGGTGGGTGTCTATCCGCGCCATCCGCGCGGCGGGCTTGCGACCGCGGCCTCTAGGACTCATATCGACGTCGGACCTCAGGACATCCGGGCATGGGGCTGCCGGGGCAGGTCACTGGCGCGGGCAGCCGCGATCTCCTCGCTGGTGGCTCCCGAGCTACTGAGGATCAGGTCGATGAGAGTCTTAGCCATCGAATCGACCTCAGGACGCGGGTCGGCGCTGCTCTCCAGCCAGCGGCAAACCAGCCAGACCGTGCCAGCGCCGAGGAACTGCGCATGCTGCTCAGGGGTCTGCGGCCCGGCGCAGCGACGGATGATCGGGCCGAGAGGCGAGACATTGAGTATCCGCTCAGCGAGGTAGCCGACCAGCTCAGCCATCAGGCCAGGGGCTGCGAGCGCCAGAGCGGCCCGGTAGAAGGGGGCATGGTCCGCCAGATCGGTCAGCAGCACTTCGAACGTCCCGCGCGCGAAGACCGTCCAGGACTGCCCGAGAGCCACCGGCGGGATCCTGGTGAAGGAGTCCTGGATCCGGGCCACAGCGGCTGCCCGCACCGCTGCCGGCAGGTCTGAGAAGTGCTTGTAGAAGGTCTGCCTGCTCACGCCGCTGGCCCGCATCACATCAGCGACCACCAGCGCTGCCGGAGCGCCGTGTTCCAGCAGGCCGCAGACGGCGTCCAGGATCGCCTGGCGCGCACGTCCGCGTTCCGGACCACCTGCCTTAGCCACGACCCCGCGTCCATCAAGTTCAATTGACATATGTACACCATATCCCATGAAACCACTTGGCAGAAGCCGCGATGCACGGCATAGTTATGTTGACATATGTCAATAATCTGCATGATCTGGGGAGGATACTCATGACGACTCACGACGAAACGGTGCTAGGCCCACGAGACGGACGCCCCCGCGTCCTGTTCGTGGTACCCACCTTCAACGCCGGCGACACCACGCGCGGCATAGAGATCGCCCGCGCCATCCAGAGCCTCGCTGCCGAGACCGGGCGCGAGGCCAGCATCGGCTTCGTCTTCCCCCGGTCGCAGCAGAGTTTTGAGGAGCAGATCAGGGCCGCGGGGTTCCAGGCGCGCCCCGCCGGCATCGAGTTCGCGAACGACGAGGTCGCCGCGATCATGCGAGCAGACCACGACGGGACCGAGTTCATCACCGACCGCTCCCGCGCCAGGCAGATCATCGAGGTCCTGCTGACCGAGTTCACCAGGGAGCAGCCGGACCTCATCGTCTTCGGATTCATGCCGCCGGTAGGGATCGCCGCGCAGATCCTCGGCATCCCGTCGGTTTCCTACACCCCATTCCCGGTGTACCGCCCATGGGCACGCACCAACTTCCTGCTCGACGTCCCAGACGAGATGGACATCCCGCCCGTCCAGGCCGCCCCGCCGCGGCTGCGTCGCGGGCTGACGGCCCTGGTGTCGCGCGCGATCGTCCGCAGTGGTTTCTTCCGGCAGCCGACGCTCGCCCAGGCGGGACGGGAGCTGGGGTGGAAGACGGACCAGCCCGATCTGTTCGGGATGCTGGATGCCGGCATCCAGCTCGTGAACGACCTCCCCGTCTACTACGAGGGCCAGGACATCGGACCACACACCCGTATTGCCGGGCCATTGTTCAGCCGCCCCGCAGACCAAGCAGTGCCCGAGGAGATCGCTCGGCAGTTTGCCCGTGACGACCTGCCCCGCGTCTTCGTCTCCATGGGAAGCAGCGGCGAGAAACCCTACCTGCTCACAGCGATCGAGGCCGTCTCCCGCATTCCCTGCCGCGCCGTGGTCATCGTCCCGCCACACGTCTGCACACTCGGCGAGGCCCGCGAGCGCCTGTCCGGGGCCGGGGATGTCCTGCTGACCGACCGCTTCCTGCCCGCACCGGCGGTCAACGCGATGGCCGACATCGCGGTCATCCACGGCGGGCAGGGAACCGTGCAGACTGCCGTGTATGCGGGCACTCCAGTGGTCGGGATCGGGATGCAGTGGGAGCAGTCCACCAACCTGGGACGCCTGGTCCAGCGCGGGTCGGCCATCCGCATCCCACGCAGCAGCTGGCGCACCACGGCTGTCGAAGAGGCACTCCGGCGCATCATCGAAAACCCCGCCTACGCCCAGGCAGCCCGAGAGCTCAAGCATGAACTCGACACCACCGACGGCTACCGCATCACCGGAGAGCTCATCTGGGAGCTGCTGGACTCCAGATCCTGACCCCGGCCCGACGGACAAGCTCTCCTGGGGCAAACCGCCGCCAGGTCCCGTCCTGTTTGCTGGCCCTATCCCTTTTTCGCTGACCCTATCCCTTCTTCGCTGACCCTATCCCCCGTTTGCTGGTCTTGTTCACGTCTGCTGGCCTCACAGCACAGGCAAACGTGAACAAGGCCAGCAGACCGCCTTTAAGGCCAGCAAATCCAGACCGGGCGCGTCCTGTCCGGCGACCCTCAGAAAACCTGACTGTGGTCAGTTTTTGACCATAGTCAGGTTTCGACCTACTCTAAAACCATGAGCGAACGAGTGGCCCGGCGGCGGGCACAGACGCGGGAGCGGATCTTCACCGAGGCCATGCAGCTGTTCGTCGAGCGCGGCTTCGACAATGTCACGGTCGCGGACATCACCGAAGCCGCCGACATCGGCAAGGGCACCTTCTTCACCCACTTCCCCAGCAAGCGGGACGTCTTTCGCTACCTCGGCGAGCAGGTCGCCGACGCCATGTCCTCCGCGCTCACCGAGAAGCCGGCGGGCACGGCCCGGGAGCGGCTGCAGCGCGTCCTCGGAGCCGCCGCCACCTGGCTGGAGGCGCATCCGGAGCTGATCCGCCAGATGTTCCAGGCGCGCTCCATCAACCTGGCCATGGACCTCGGCTCCACCAACCAGCAGCGCTTCCGCGACCTGCTGGCGAGCATCCTGACCGACGCCCAGCAGGCCGGCGAGCTGCGCGGCGACTTCCTGGTCGACGACGCGGTCAACCTGGTGTTCGGCTCCTACTACACCTGCTGCGCGGCCTGGGTCCAGGACCCCGGGGCCCGCTCATTGCATGACCGCCTGGACACCATGCTCGACGTCGTGTTCCAGGGGCTGGCAGCCCGATGAGAGCGCGCCGGGCGCTAGCTGCAATCCTGTGCGGAACGATCCTGTCCAGCATCAGGCTGCCGCGATCCATCGTCCTGGTCAGGTTCGTCACCACGCCAGATATGGCTGCTGTCCGCCTCCCACGCTCCTGCCTTCGCCGTAAGGAGTTGTCATGCTCATCTCACTGAACCACGTCCGCGCCGCCGACGTTTCACTGGCAGGGGGCAAGGGGGCGAACCTCGGTGAGCTGATCGCCGCGGGCTTCCCCGTCCCGGACGGCTTCTGCGTCACAGCTGAGGCCTACCGGAGCGCCGTCGCCCCACTGCAGGCCGACCTGACGGCGCTGCTGGAGGCCGGCGACCACGAGGCGGTGCGGGCGCTGGTCGCCGACGCTCCCCTCCCGGACGGCCTGGAGGCCGGGGTGCTAACTGCTCTGAAGGACCTGGGACAGGGACCGGTTGCGGTGCGGTCCTCCGCCACCGCCGAGGACCTGCCCGAGGCGTCGTTCGCGGGCCAGCAGGAGACCTTCCTCGGCGTAACAGGAGATACGGACGTATTGTCGGCGGTCCGGCGCTGCTGGGCATCGCTGTGGACAGACCGGGCCATCGCCTACCGCGCCGAGCGCGGCTTCGCCCATGACGCGGTGCGGCTGGCCGTCGTCGTGCAGTCGATGGTGGCCGCCGACAGCGCGGGGGTCGCATTCACCGCGGACCCGGTGACCGGCCGGCGCGACGAGGTCGTGATCGATGCCGCGTGGGGACTTGGCGAGAGCGTCGTCTCGGGATCGGTCACCCCGGATTCGTTCACCGTCCGCGAGGGACAGGTCACCCGGCGCAGCCCCGGCGACAAGACCACCCGCATCGACCTTGAACCGGACGGTCGTATCGCGACCACCGCCGTCGCGGGCAAGGAACGTCGGGCACTCTGTCTCGCAGACCGCGACGTACTCCGGATCGCGCAGCTCGCTCGCGACATCGAGGCCCACTACAAAACCCCGATGGACATCGAGTGGGCGATCGCCGGCGGCACGCTCTGGCTGCTGCAGGCCCGCCCCATCACCACCATCACTGGGCCGGATGCGTCGCCGGGCACCACCGCCCAGAGCGCGCGGCGACCAGGAAAACAGCGGCCAGGAAGACTGGGCCGGTTCATCCGCACCGACCTCATCGAGCACTTCCCCTCGCCCTACCCCCTGGACCTGCTCATGGTGCGGCTGCTGGTGGGCATCATCCGCGATGTTTCCGGGATCGCGGGCATCCGGCTCAGCCCTCACGACCTGGTCGCGATGGACGACGACGGCATCGCGCGCATCGCCTATCCGCGGGTCTGCCTCTGGGGAGTCCCGCTTGGGATATTCCGGGTAGCCCGGCTCAGGAAACCGGATCCGCGGCGCTGGGCCGACGGCCCGGGCGCCCGGATGCGGGAGGCCGCCGCCAGGTTCGCCGCGCTGGCACAAGAGAATCTCTCCGATGAGGCACTAGCCGACGTCTTCGCGGAGGTCGTGCGCGAGGCCGAGGCGTGGGTACGCTTCCGGTTCGTCGACTACCTGGTCCCCAACGCACTGCGCGGCGGGCGGCTCGACGTGTTGCTGCGGCTGGCCCGGGTGAAGGCCACCCAGTTCGACCTGCTCGGCGACCTGGACTACGCGACGATGATCATCGACCGCCGGCTCCACGCCCTGGCTGATTCAGCGCCGGAGCGGGTGAGGGAGCTGCTCTGCACCCAAGAGATCGACACCGAAGCGGTCCGCGAGGCGGCTCCCACCTGGTGGCGAGCCGTCGAGGACTTCCTGGCCGGCTACGGAGCCCGCACCACCCGCATGTACCAGCCCTTCTCCAGCACCGCCTGGCGGGAGGATCTGCCGGGCTTTCTGCGGGTCGTCGCGATGATGGACCACGCTGACGGCAGGCCGTCGGCGGCCCGCTGTTCGCACGAGCAGCTCGTCACCGAGACGGTCCTGCGGCTGCCCCGCTTCCTGCGCCGCCGCTTCCTCCGACTCGTCGACGACTACCGCGCCGGGCATGTGATGCGTGAGGCCTCCGTCGTGGACACGGAGGAGTTCTGCGCCGCGCTGCGGGCCCTGGCCCTGGAGGCGGGGCGGCGGATGTCGGAGGCGGGGCTCGTCCCGGCCCCCGGTGACGTGAAGTTCCTGACGCAGGAGGAGCTGCTGGGCTGGCTGCGCGGGTCGGCGGTGGACGTCGCCGGGATCGTGGCGCGACGCCGCCGGGCCCGCCCTCTGGCCGAGGC
>ERZ773043.161-NODE-161-length-35748-cov-7.344073_pt1 | contig 35748 bp, 26 predicted proteins | sample MGYA00580636_ERZ773043 | MGnify/ENA primary metagenome ERZ773043 (study PRJEB29015, sample SAMEA2737992) | human oral metagenome | biome: human oral; feature: human-associated habitat; material: dental | place: China | collected 2065 ...
CACAGAAAACATTTCCTAAATCCATACATATCGACATTTTCCCGCAGCATTTTTTGTTATGTGGGTTAGGGGTTAGGGGGAATTGATTGATGCTGCAATACAATGCGATCTGTCAGGCTGAAAAATCTATTGTCGGCGCATGATTTTCTTGCTATCCAAGTTTGGACGGATATATCGAACCAGGTAGCGTTTGTGACTATAATCGGTTTCCCCAACCTCTAGATATTCGGCAGAAGCACATAATGCGTGGTATATGACACCTTAGGTGAAGGTGCACGAGCTGTGAATTTGCACGAATCTGTCGGGTGCTTTTCCGAAAACGGCGTTACTACAATCGATTAAGCGCTGGTTTCTGCAAGAGTGGGCAGCATTTTTCGGATTTTTGATACTTGCTTATATAAACAGGAGTCGTGTGACTGTCTCTGCTGACCTTCCCGAAAAAAAAACCAGAAGACTGCTGGCTGTTCCGTCACTTAAATGGCAAAACTGGTTGTTGCTGGGCATCAAGCTGGCGATGGGGTTGCTGCTGATATTGTTGATAATGCTGTATTTCGTGCTCCGCCGTGATGAAGCAGATGAGCAGCGTTCGACGATGATTGCCGACGTGTTATGGCTGGAACAGAGCGCCAGCCAGTACATCAAACGTAGCACCGAACAATTGGAATTGCTGGCGAGCGATCTGGCGCAGGAGCGACGGAAAAGATCTTTTTTTCGGCAGCGGATGGCCTATCTGCTGCGCAACAATGCGGATATTCTTTATATCGCCTGGCTGGATGTGAACGGTCATACGTTGATTTCCGACCAGAGAACGACGACAAATCCGCCGGTGATTCAGCACATATCCGGTTCAGGCACACAAGGCCTGATGCTGGATATGGCCGAAAAAATGGCCAGGACGGTATATTCCAACGCTTACAAGACTCCGCAAGGGGCGCAGTTCGATGTGTATACACCGGTATTCGAGGAAGGGGTCTATCAGGGATCATTGATGAGTGTCTATTCGTTTGATGTCCTGTTAAAAAATCTTGTGCCCTGGTGGTTTGCCGAAAAATACCGGGTTAGGATTCTCGATAACGATGGTGAGACGCTGGCAAGCAAGGCGAAGACCGATGAAGTGGAAACCTCGGAAAGTTATTCGATCTCTCTTGAATATCCAGGGTATGGCATCGTCCTTCGTGCGGACGCTTATCCGGTCAAAGGAGATTATGCGCAACGGCTGCTGATTACGCTGGTGTTCCTGCTGTTGGTCGCCGTCATCATCAGTCTCTGGGTCATGCGTAAGCATGTACGGCAGCGCCTGAACGCCGAACATGCATTGCGCGCCGAGCACGCCTTCCGCAAGGCGATGGAGGATTCGCTGATGGTTGGCATGCGCGCACAGGATCTCGACGGACGTATTACCTACGTTAATCCAGCCTTTTGCCAGATGGTCGGATTTTCCGAAGTGGAGCTGCTCGATACCTCACCGCCCCTGCCTTTCTGGCCGCCGGAAGAAATGGAGCGGATCGGTAGATTGCAGGCGGAACAAGGGCAAAAAGGCATCCAGCCGGATGGTGTCGAAACGCCATTCATGCATAAAAATGGTACGCGCTTCGACGTGCTGATCTACAAGGCGCCTCTGATCGATGCGGATGGGCGGCATACCGGCTGGATGTCGTCCGTGGTCGATGTGACGGCGCGCAAGCGCGCCGAAGAGCTTACCCGCCAACAGCAGGAAAAATTACAGCAAACCTCGCGTCTGGTGACGATGGGCGAGCTGGCCTCCTCGCTGGCACATGAACTAAATCAACCCTTGGCGGCGATTAACAGCTACAACACAGGGTGTTTAAACAAGCTGTCAGCCAGCGAATTTTCGCGCGAAGAACTGAGATCCGCCATGGAGAAACTGGGTGTTCAAGCGCGTCGTGCGGGCCATATCATCCGCCATATCCATGATTTTGTGCGCAAGAGCGAGCCTAAACTGGCCGCCTGCAACCTCGTTGAGGTCATTCAGTCAAGTATTGGCTTTATTTCTGCTGATGCCCGGGCGCGCAGCGTCCGTATTGTCGGCAAGATTGTCGATACGTCGGTCAACCTGTATGCCGATCGCGTCATGCTTGAGCAGGTGCTGCTCAACCTGATGCGCAATGCCATCGAAGCAATGATGGCGCCGGATATTCTGCCGGAGCGCCGGCGATTGACCATTAGTTTGACAGTTGAAGGTGATCAGGCAAGAATCCGTGTCGCGGATCGGGGCGCCGGCATTCCGGCGGCGATCCGTGAAAATCTGTTTACCCCGTTCTTTTCGACAAAAAAAGAAGGCATGGGCATGGGGCTGAACATTTGCCGCTCGATCATCGAATTTCATCGCGGCCGCCTGTGGGTTGAAGACAGTCCGGACGGTGGCGCTATTTTCAATATTTCCCTTCCTCTGGCATCGCAATGACCTCTCATGTCTATATCGTCGATGATGATGACGCCATCCGCGACTCACTGTCCTGGATGCTTCAATCACGTGGGATTTCCTGCCGTGATTTCCCCTCCGCCGAGGCTTTTCTTGATAGTCTGACGCCCAGCCTGTCTGGCTGTATCCTGCTCGATGTGCGGATGAGTGGGATGAGCGGCAACGAGCTGTTCGAAATCCTGCGTGAGCGCGGCTGTCATATGCCGGTGATTTTCCTGACGGGGCATGGCGACGTACCGCTTGCCGTTTCTGCCCTGAAAGGCGGGGCTTTCGATTTTTTTGAGAAGCCGTGCGATGACAACCAGTTGGTCGATCGTATCGTCGAAGCGCTGAAGTTCGACGAAGAACAGCGCGCCGCCGCGGCGACGGCGGAATCGATCGGCGCGCGTTTGAACCGTCTGTCCACGCGCGAACGGCAGGTCATGGAGCGGGTGCTGGCAGGGAAGCTGAACAAGGTGATTGCCGACGAATTGCATGTCAGTATGCGGACGGTGGAAGTGCATCGGTCGAGCCTGTTTGAAAAAATGGGCGTCAAGACCGCCGTTGAACTGGCGCAGATTCTGGCCAAGAATCCCGTCAAGATGCCTTAATCCATCCCGACCGGACGCTGAATTCAAATCTTCCCCCTCATGTTGTGCCAGCCAGCCGCTTTATATAAAAAATGGATTTTTCTGGCTGGCACGCCGCGCCTGAGTCGTGTCACGGCTGACATGACGTCCCTATCACGTTCAAATCACGTTTATTTTGTGCGCCCACATCAATATGGAATATCTGACGGCTTTCATTGACATTATCCTGCACCTCGACAAGCACCTGGAATTTCTTGTGCAACAGTATGGCCATTGGATCTATGTCATTCTCTTCGCCATTATTTTTAGCGAGACAGGCTTTGTCGTAACCGCCTTCTTGCCGGGGGATTCTCTGCTATTTGTCGCAGGCGGCCTGGCAGCGCTTGGCGGCATGGATATTTATTTGCTGCTTGCCATCTTGGTTGCAGCGGCAGTGTTCGGCAACATGCTCAACTACCAGATCGGGCGTTTTCTCGGCCCCAAAGTATTTCAGTGGGAAAACTCGCATTTTTTTAATAAAGCGGCGCTGGTCAAAACGCAGGCTTTCTATGAGAAAAATGGCGGCAAAACGCTGGTGATTTCGCGTTTTCTGCCGCTGTTCCGGACATTTGCGCCCTTTGTCGCCGGTATCGGGGCAATGGCTTGGGCGCGCTTCATATTCTTTACCCTGCTGGGGGCACTGGCCTGGGTGTTTTGCTTGACGCTGGCTGGTTATTTCTTCGGCAATCTGCCCTGGGTCAGGCAAAATTTGAGTGTGGTGATCCTTGGCATCATCGTCATTTCTCTCCTCCCTGTCTTGATCGGCTGGTACCAGCATTGGCGGACATCGGCATGATCCGGCGCATCTGCCTGCTGATGGCTTGTTCCCTGCCGTTGTTGTGCGCATGTGCAACGCGCGCCGAAATTTTCTCTAGCCTGAAGCGGATTGCAGAAAAACTCTATCGACGCAATCCGCGGGAATGGAAGAAAGCAGCGCAGGCCAGTCGGGAGTCCGTTCTGCAAGATATTCACGCCACGCCAAAAATTCATTCGCAGCGCCCTATCTATTTTTTCATTTTTAAAAATTTTTGCGTCAAACTTTACTCTCACGAAAGCACATTTTCGTTAAATTTTGGGAGTGGTAGCGAATTTTATAACGTTGAAATTTCATGTAACCCAATCTTAAGTTTAGTTTTAAATTTTAAAACTCATTTGATCAAATAAAAAAGGAAGCAAAAGAGTATGAGATTTCATGAGGTTTGGAAAAAAGTATCAAATTTAGGACTAAATTTAAGTAGAGGTTTAAAGCCGGTAAACGCGTTAAAGAAGCTCCTGTTTTTATTTCCACTTTTGGCGCTCCATGCTCAGGCGCTAGAGCCAAAAATTGAAATCCAACCAAACCCCGTTATCAGAAATGGCCTGTACTATGTGGGCGGCAAGCCCTATAACGGCACGCTAAAAATGCTGCATTACAGCGCCGAGGATCTCTACGACGTAAATTTTATGGGTATGATTTATCCGAGACTCAAGCCGCTGCCGCCCACGCTCATTCGTGAGATCGATGTGGAGGACGGCGTAGCGATGCGGTATAGGGATTTTTTTGACGGCAAGGACAAGCCCTCAAACGAATACCCGCTAAAAAACGGCCTACGCGAGGGCACGGCGAAGCTATATCATGCCGACAGCGGCGCTCTGATGGGCGAGGTCGAGTACAAAGCTGGCATCCGCGACGGGCGCTACCGTCTCTACTACTTTAACGAGGGCGGCGCGCTAAAACAGGAGGGCGTCTACAAGGCAGACAGGCGCGAGGGCGTTTTTACCGACTACTACGAAAGCGGCGAAGTGAGCGCGCGCCACCCGTATAAGGGCGGGCTGCGAAACGGCAAAGACACGGATTATTACAAAAGCGGCGCGGTTTACGGCATGCGAAACTATAAAGACGACAAGCGGCAAGGCGTGGAGAAATGGTACTACGAAAGCGGCGCACTAAGAGAGACGGGCATTTACAAAGACGACCGTAAGCAGGATGTTTGGAAGTGGTTTTACGAGGATGGCAAAACGCGCGTAATTGAAAATTTCAAAGACGGCGAGAAAGATGGCGCCGTGCGAGAATACTACCCAAGCGGAAACCTCAAAGGTGAATACGAGTTTAAGCGTGGCAGGCAAACGGACGCAGGCAAGCAGTACTACGAGAGCGGCGCGCTCGCGGCGAAGGTGATGTTTAAGGATGGGCTCAAACACGGGCCTTATGAGACTTATCATGAAAATGGAGCGCTCAAGGCTAGTGTCACGTTTAAGGAGGGTCTCGAGATGGGCACGGCGAAGCACTACTACGCGAACGGCAAGCTCGAAGCCGAGGGCGAGTTTGAGCGCGGGCGATTAATCCGTGCCAAAAAATACAACGAAGTAGGCAAGCTAATCAGCGATAAATTTGATAAAAATGGGCTTCCGCGGGAATGAAGTTTGACACAAGAAATTTTAAAAATGAAAAAGATAATAAAAATAACTCAAGAAGATCAGTACAAAATTTGTCGGTGAAATTTATGATCAGCAAAGATGAAAAAAATAGAAATACTTTCTGCCAATTAAAGAGGGTTTTGAGTGGGTTTAGTAAAATACACTAGGGAGCATATGGGCGCGAGATTTGTCGATGTAAACAAATAGAGTTCATAGGCGACTGCATTTCGTGAAGAAGAGGAGTTTAAGATATTTATGTTTAATAGAAGCGAGTCAGATGACTTGGGCGCGCTATATCCGGTAATCAGTCTAGTGATATTTGCTGCTCGGTAAAATTTTATGTATCAATTTGTCTATAGGCTTAAATTTGTGTCATTTAAATCTTATTTCTATATTTAGTGTCTTATTTTTAATAACTTTCTGCGAGTTCGTAGATGGCGTATTACACCAAGATAAACTGCAAGGTAAGCGCGCGGACGGTCGGGCTAAATAGCATGAGGATTTTTTAGTAGCGTAATTTCTGGGGATATCGAAGTCTGCTAGTGTGAAAACAGATGGGATGCAGTGAATGAATTTTTAGCGTGGCGCGAGTATCTTGCAGGGCGGCGGCGATGTATGCATTCAGCCCGGACTATACGGGGGATCGTGTTCTGGCGCTGATGGCGGGGCTGATCGGGATGGTCGATGCCGCCTTTGAACACACGCAGGATTTCTACGTGCTTGATGATTTACATGAACAGAAGCTCTACAACTGCGCGCGCAATATCGAAATCGCCATCTGGAAAATCGCCTCGTCACGCGATGCCCGCGGCGAACCGCTGCTGCTGGCCAATGCATTGACCCAAGATACCGTTAACCTGAGTTTTGAACGGGAATTCGGGCGCATTATCGGGTTGCTTGATATGCTTTCGCAGGTGATGGCCGACAAACATGGCCGCTCGGTGACGCGGCTGACGCATATGGTAGCAACGACGCTGTTTTTACCCATTAGTGCGCTGGGAATGTAATGAAACGAATCGTGATTCTGATCTCTGGCCGGGGCAGCAATATGTGCTCGATTCTCGACGCCATCGCGGCGGGGGAATTGCCGGCCAACGTTGCCGCCATCATTGCCAACCGTCCCGAGGCGGCAGGGCTTGAAACGGCGCGTGCCCGCGGTATTCCGGCGCGTCTCGTCGATCACCGGCATTATGCCGATCGCGCTGCCTTTGATGCAGCGCTGGCCGAGACGATCGACGCCTTTGCGCCCGATCTGGTTGTGCTGGCGGGTTTTATGCGAATCCTGACGCCGGATTTCGTTCAGTGCTACCGCGGGCGAATGCTGAATATCCATCCCTCGCTGCTCCCCTTATTTACTGGCCTGCATACGCATCGCCGGGCGCTGGAGGCGGGGGTTCGCGTGCATGGCTGTACGGTGCATTTCGTTACGCCCGAACTGGATCATGGACCGATCGTGATTCAGGCCGCTGTGCCGGTGCTTGATGGCGATGACGAATCTGCGCTGGCATCACGCGTGCTGGCGCAGGAGCATGTGATTTATCCGCTGGCGATCCGCTGGTTCGTCGAAGGACGCCTGCATCTGCTCGACGGAAAAGCTAAGCTCGATCTGCCGCAAGATGAGCGCGCTGCACTGATTTCTCCCTGGACGGTATAACGACTGCGCGGCACGGTGGCGCGGGCATTGCATGTATCGTGCGGGCGTATGAAATTATTTGGAGATGAGACTTCGCGACGTGCCGCATTGATATGGGCTTTCCTAGTGTCACTGGCGGCTCATGCAATTGCCCTGCTGGGTGTGACGCTTGATTTGCCGACATATCCGCAGTCCGCGCCATTGCTGGTGGAGATGAAACCGATACCGAAGGGGCTGGTGATGGATGCTGCGCAAGCCCCAGCTAAGCCGCAGAGAGCTAAAAAGCCACGTCGAAAAACCATCAAGCCTCCCTTTCCGGGCATCCGGCGGGACATCGCTGCAGGGGACATGACTTCGGGAAAGGTTCCGCGCGCAAAGCGTCCTTCTACTGGCGTTACCGCATCTTCGGCTGCTTCTTCCGCTGTGCCTGGCACAGTGTCCGTCACGCCGTCGATGGAGGAAATACGTGCCGCGGCAGCCGAAACGGTAAGAGGGGCGGCTGCGAGTGATGTCGTGGCAGAGGGCGGCGATGCCGTGATGCCGGATGCGGAGGCAGGGGCAGGGGCAGAGGTGGAGCAGGATGACGCAGCGATGCGCGGGCTCCCGGCGCACGGGCGCATTCTCTACCGGGTCGATCGTGGCGATCGGGAATTTGAAATCGGCCGCGCCGTCAGTGAATGGGAGATTGGCGATGATCGTTACGTACTGCGTCTCCAGATGGAGACGACAGGGCTGGCCTGGCTGTTCAAAAGCTATCGGATCGAGATGGAAAGCCGGGGTTGGCTGACGGCAACAGGGCTGCGGCCGGAGTATTTTTCGATTCGTCGTAATGACCAGACTGCCAAGGAGCGTGCAACGTTTGACTGGGCGCAAATGCAGGTTTCCGTTGCCGACAAGCCGGCGCAAGCGCTCGATCCGGGCGCGCAGGATTTACTCTCGTTCAACTTCCATCTCGGCTTCATGCCCGATTCCAGAGTGGCAACCCATCTGCCAATTGTTACCGGCAAGAAATATGCGATCTATCCGCTTGCCGTTGTCGGCGATGAAGAGATTGAATTGCCGATGGGGCGCGTGCGGACTTTACATGTGCGTTCTGCCGGCGAACATACGACGGAGTTGTGGCTGGCCTACGATTATTTTCTGCTGCCGGTTAAAATCCGCCATGTCGACCGCGAAGGCGGCAGCTTTGTGCAGGTGGCTACCGGCATCCACGTCGATGCCGATACGCCGTGAGTCATCGATCACGCCGTTTAGCGTGTCCTGAACGCCTTGACCCACGCATACCTTGTCCGTGGCTGGGCAGGCGATCGGCGCACCGTGCAGAACCGTCAGGAAAAATCATGCGTTTAGTCCCCCCATTGTTGCAACATGCCGAGGCCCTGTTGGCCGAAATACTGCCCTGCCGCTTTCCGGCGGATTTGGTGGTTTCCCGTTATTTCCGCCGGCATGAACGCCTGGGGCAGGCCGATCGCGGATTTATTGCCGAGGCCGTCTATGCCGTGCTGCGCCGGCGCCGTTCTCTGGAGGCATACTGTCTGGGTGAAATCTCGCCGCGCCGTTTGCTGTTGGCCTGGCTGGGGTGCGTGCAGAAGCTGAACCGGCGTGAATTCGGCGATGTCCTCGATGCGGCCGAGAACCAGTGGCTGGCGCAGGCTAAAGCCTTGCGGCTGGAAGATTTTCCCCCGGCGCTGCGGCTGGATTTGCCGGACTGGCTGTATGCGCGGCTGCTTGTGCAGTTGGGGGCGGAAGACACGGAACATCTGGCCTTACAGCTCAACCAGTCGGCGCCGCTCGACTTGCGTGTCAATCCGCTTAAAGCGGAGCGTGATGCGTTATTGGCGCGCTTGCGCGCGGATGGTATCCATGCGGTGCCGGGCGATTATTCGCCGCTGGCGATGCGCCTGGCGGATAAACCTGCCCTGGCGCGTCACCCTGCTTTTCTCGACGGGAGCTTCGAGGTGCAGGATGAAGGCAGCCAGTTGCTCGGCTATCTGGTGCAGCCTCGACGTGGCGAAATGGTCGCCGATTTTTGCGCCGGAGCCGGTGGCAAGACCTTGCTGCTGGGGGCGCTGATGCGTTCGCAGGGGCGGCTGTACGCTTTCGACATCGCCGAAAAACGTTTGGCGAAGCTCAAGCCGCGCCTGGCGCGCTCAGGTTTGTCGAATGTGCACCCGGTGCGTATCGAGTCCGAGCATGATGCGCGGCTCAAGCACCTTGCCGGAAAGTTTGATCGCGTGCTGGTTGACGCCCCCTGTTCCGGGCTGGGGACGCTGCGCCGCAACCCGGATTTGAAATGGCGGCAGCATGAAAGCGATGTGGCGGAATTGGCCGTCAAGCAGGCATCGATTCTAGCGGCGGCGGCAAAACTTGTGCGCCCCGGCGGTCGTCTGGTTTATGCCACTTGTAGCCTGCTGAGTGAAGAAAATGAAGCGGTCGTTGAGGCCTTTTTGGCGGCGCATCCTGAGTTTTCCCGCCTTTCGGCAAGCGAAATTTTACGCAGCCAGTCAATTCCCATTCGGGGCGGTGACGAGAAGGGCGGTGACCTGCGTCTGTGGCCGCACCGGCACGGGACGGATGGTTTTTTTGCCGCGGTCATGGCGCGGCAGTAAGGCTTGAAGTAAAACGGGCGTGATGGGGCAAAGAGGATGAACATGCAATTTTTTCCTTTATTCGAAGCGTTGCGGGCGGATGTGCATCACGCCGAGTTTCCTTGGAGTGTGGCGCTGCTGGTGCTGATTCTGGCGATGTCATGGGGGGTGTCACGTCGTGTACGCAGCCCGCGTTTCCTGCAATCGGCCGCGAAATGGCGGCCGGTACGGGATTTCGGTGAGGGTGAGGCGCGGCGGATTGCCTTCCCGCTGATTGCGTTGCTCATGCTCTCATGTGTGCGTGAGATCCTGCACTTTTCGGGGTGGCAGGTAATGAGCACATTCGACCTGGCTTCGCCTTTCCTGCTGGCCTGGTTGCTGGCCAATGCGTTGGTTTATGTGCTGCACTGCATTTTTCCCCAAGGCAGTCTGCTGCGTGACTTCGAGCGTTTTATCATCATTGCCGTTTGGGGCGTCATGGCGCTCGATATGACGGGGCTGGGCACGCCGGTCATCGGTGTGCTGGAAAAAATTCATGTAACCGTGGGCAAACAGCGTCTCGATTTATGGATGGCGTTGCGCGGTGCGATGACCGTGGTGATCACGGTTCTGTTTGCATTGTGGATCGCCAGCCTGATCGAGCGCAGACTGATGGCGGCCAGCAGTCTGGATGCCAATCTGCGCGAGGTGTTGGCGCGTGCGGCGAAGGCGCTGCTCACGTTGCTGGCATTGCTGATCAGCCTGTCATTGATGGGGATCGATATCACGGCGCTGTCGGTGTTCAGCGGTGCGCTGGCCGTTGGGCTGGGCTTCGGGTTGCAGAAAATCGCCAGCAACTATGTCAGCGGCTTTATCCTGCTGCTGGATCGATCGGTGCAGCTGGGGAATCTGATTGCGCTTGATGATGGTACATCCGGCACGATTTCCTGCATTACCACGCGCTATTCCGTGCTGAAAACCCTGGGAGGAACGGAAGTCATTATTCCCAATGAGTATCTGGTCAGCAATATCATTCGCAATCTGTCCTACACCGACAAACGTGTGCGCATCGCCGTGCAGATACAGGTGGGCTACGAAACGGATATTGAGAAGCTGATTCCGGATCTGGTTCAGCTTGCCTTGCAGAATCCGCGAATTCTGCCCAGTCCGCCGCCTGGCGCGATTGTGACCGAATTGGCCGATAATGGTGTGCAGCTGGAACTGGGCGCCTGGGTTGCCGATCCTGAGCAGGGAACGGGCGGGGTACGTTCGGCGCTTTATTTGGCGCTCCTGAACTATTGCCGCGAACACGATATCGAAATTCCTTTCCCGCAGCGTGAAGTTCATATGCGCCAGAATACAACGGACGCGCAGAACGTTTCGCCTACCCAATGAGAAAACAGACAGTGCAACAGGCCGTATTAATTCCGTGCTAATCCCAAAAGGATTGGGAAAATTGATGGATTAGTCGGCGTGGGAAGGGCTACGCGGGAAGACCAGCTATCTTCGCTGAAATCACTTTTTCAGGACTTTGGGTCGAATCGGAACAGTGCGCGTGTTTCCGACAAATGCAGCGGGAAATATGCAGCGAGAAATAAAGCAATGCCAGAGCAGTGCCGCGGGGAAAATAAATTGATTGATATAGGCGCCGTATCGGGGCGCTTTTTTGTATTTGCCGGTATTTCTGCTCAAACCGGATGATCAATGATCGCCGCCCAGCGCCTCGTGACTGTGGTTTGTGGCTTCCGCCTCGTTAGGGCGATTCTGTGCCCGATATCGCCAACAGCGGATGGCAAACCAGATCAGCGTGCAGGGAACGGCAATCAGAAAGGATTTATCGATATTGACGTAACCGTCATTGAGTAAGTCCCAGGCCATGACGCCGATGAGGATGCCGACTCCTTCGATCAGGGGAAAGGAGGGCTTTTTATGGCGTGGCGGGTGTCTTAAGATGGGTTCGTCAAATTGCTGCATGAGGGAATGATTCAAGGAAACGGGCGAAGGCAAACGGCAGGCAATGGATATAGGGTAACAAGACAAAGGAACATGGGGTTTCAGAACCGGTACAAGACAGGTTGAGCGGCACGACCGACAGACGAATCTTAATAGGTGAGCAGGTTGGCGTGCTTGGCGGCTTCGTCATGTCTAGGTGACGTCATGTAACAATGGCCAAGATAGAGTAAAACGCGCACCGCCCAGTGGTGATGCCTCGGCAACGGCTGTGCCGCCGTGCTGTTCGAGGATGAGACGGACAATGGCTAATCCAAGTCCGTGGCCGCCCGTGGCGCGATCGCGTGAGCGGTCGAGTCGGGCGAACGCCTTGAATACGCGCTGGCGGTCGGCTTTGGCGATACCTAGGCCGTCGTCATCGACATGAACGAAAATGTGATTACCCTTGACCTCGGCGCTGACAACGATACGCGACTTGGTGTATTTGATGGCGTTGCGCAGCAGGTTGGTCAGTGCATATGGCATGCTTTTCTGGTCGAGTTCAACCAATTGCCCGGGCGGCAAAGCAGAGCAGTCAACATGCAATTCAAGCGAGCGGCCAAGAATCCGGATGGCGTCGACCTTTTCGTTCAGCCAGGCCTCAAAATCAACGCGTGTTAGGTGTGGTTCCGGCAGCTCGCGCTCGAAACGTGAATAAACCAGGCTGGAATCTACCAGGCTGTCCAGTTCTTCGAGATCGTCGTTCATCATTGTTTGAAGCCGCCGCCGTTCGTCCGGGCTGTCGGCGTCGGTGAGCATCTCCGTGACAAAACGCATGCGAGCAATCGGTGTGCGCAGTTCGTGTGAGATGGCGCTGGAAAGCTCTTTCTGAACGGCAATCAGGCGCTGGATGCGCTCGGCCATGCCATTCATCGTCTCGGTGAGCAGCTTGAAGGCCGGGCTTTTAGCTTCTGGCGCACGCGCTTCCAGGTGTCCTTCGCCTAGATCGCGAGCGGTTTGCCGCAAGGTTTCAAGATCGCGCCAGATCGGCCGCACCCAGAACCAGACGGCAATGGCCAGAATCAGCCCAATCAGGCTCCAGGTCAGCAATCGCAAGCGCACCTCCCAGGGCAATGCGCGCGGATGCTGGTCGCTGGCGTTGGGCGAGATCGGACCGACGACGAGTACCTGTGAGGTATGTTTCAGACGGTGGTAGAGAATATCGCCGTCCTTGTCGATCGCCAGCTCTCCGGCATCCAGTTTTTCTGCCTGCTTGGGATTGAGTTTGAGCGACCAGCGTTCGACGATATCGAGCCGGTAGGAAAAAATCTGTCCGATGCCCTTGATCGCTTGCGGCCAGTCCTTGCGCGGCTGGCGAAACAGCTCTTCCTCGATGAGCATGACGGTGCCCTGCATGAAGCGCCGTGTATAGTCGTCGGTGATGCCCTTGACCGAAGTCGAGATCACAAGGTCGGCGACATAGGCGATGCCGACGAATGACCCCATGATCAGCAAGTAAAAACTCAGGAACAGGCGTGACAGACTATAGCTGCCGCGCCAGGGCGGTGGCTTGTAGCGCAGGAGAATGTCAAACAGGCGGTGTTCGCGGCCGGTCGCGCTATTGCCAGTCGTGTTTGCTGAAGAGGTAGCCTTTGCCACGGACCGTCTTGATACGGGTAGGATTGTCGGGATCGTCGCCCAGTTTGCGGCGCAGGCGCGAAATGCGGGCGTCGATCGAACGGTCGAGTCCGTCGAAGCCAATGCCGCGCAACTCCTGAAGCAGATCGTCGCGCGAGAGGATGCTGCCGGCGTGGCTGGCCAACAGCCAAAGCAGGTCAAACTCCGCCGTTGTCAGGTCGATCGGTTCGTCGCCGAGATGCGCGCTGCGGGTCGCCTGGCTGATACCAAAATTACCAAAGGCGAGCTCTTCGGTTTCGCTCGCGGCGCCCTGTTCATTGGCAACCAGCGGCGCACGGCGTAGCAGGGCCTTGATGCGCGCCAGCAGCAGGCGCGGCTGAACCGGCTTGGCGATGTAGTCATCGGCGCCCAGTTCGAGGCCAAGAATCTGATCGAGATCTTCGTCGCGCGCCGTCAGCATCAGGATGACGCCTGCGTATTGCGCGCGTACGCTGCGGCAAACCTCAAAACCGTCCTTACCCGGCAGCATCACGTCGAGAATGACCAGATCGGGATTATCCTTGAGAATGCGTGCTTCAGCCGTGTCGCCGCGGGATTCGATATGGACTTCAAATTCGTTCTTGCGCAGATACTCGGCAGTCAGGTCGGCCAAGCGCTTGTCGTCTTCAATGAGCAGGATACGGGTCTTCATAATGAAAGTCCGAGGAAATGACCTGAACGCGAATATACACGATACGCGCTGATGCGGCGAATCGCCCATTTCGCCGGTAATCAGTGAACGGGGCGCGTGAAATTACACGGCCGTCTGCGTTCAGGCGGGTACTATGACTGAAGTCAGGAGCGTCTCTGATAAAATCGCCGGTAACTCTTCAGAGATCCTGAATCATGATGCCTGTTTCACCTGTTGTGCCTATCCATACACGTTTTGCCTTCGCGATGTTGGCGGCGGTGTCGTTTGCTCTGGCAACCAGCGCGGTGCTGCTGGCCGATTTGATGCATCTGCCGGCACCATGCACGTTGTGTATCCTGCAACGCTTCATTTTTCTGGTCTTCTGCTTCTGGGCGGTGTGCGGCGTGGTTATCCCCGGTGCGCGCCGTTTCTGGTGCATCCTGCTGGCGCTGACAGCGGCCTGTGGCCTGGCTGCGGCCGGGTGGCAGAGCTGGATGGAATATGCCCCGGATCAGGTGACGGAATGTGGTTTTGGTGAACCGGCGCTCTACGAGCAACTGGTGAACTGGCTGGGCGCGCAATGGCCGTCGCTATTCATGGTGACCGGGTTTTGCACCCAGCAGGACTGGTATTTTCTCGGATTATCGCTGGCCAACTGGTCGATCCTGTTTTTCCTGGGATTGCTGCTGGCGGCGATGTATCTGTTCTTCCGGCAAGAAAAACCTGCTGCGCATTGACCTCCGAGCGTTGCGCCAGATGCTGTTTCTGCGGCACTTTAGTGCCGCATGAATCCGACGAAAAAACGACGAAAATCCCCGGCACAAGATACGTGACAACAAGCTTCGAGACCCGCGCCGGGGGATAGCCGCCATATTTCCCGGACTGGCGGCTATCCACGACCTGCCGGCGATGAGCCTGTTTGCCGCGCAATCCTATTTATGTAATTTCTCCAGTCGTTCGATCTGTGGTCGTAGTTTTTCCAGCGTTGTCGCAAAGTCAGCCAAGCGTTTTTTCTCCTGTTCGACGATGTGCGCCGGTGCGCGCGCGACGAAGCTCTGGTTGGCGAGTTTGGCTTGCGCTTTGGCGACTTCGCCTTCCAGGCGGGCGATTTCCTTGGACAGGCGCTCGCGCTCGGCGGCCAGGTCGATTTCAACCTTGAGCGTCAGGCGCGTCGCGCCGGTGACGGCAACCGGCGTGTTGCCCTGATCGACAACGGTATCGAAGGCGTTGGCATCGACAGTTTCAACTTCGGAGAGCTTGGCGAGTGCCTTCAGATAAGGGGCATAGCCCATTATTTCGGCGCACGCGGCCGCATCGCCGCTCGCCGTGAGCGGCACTTTCTGCGCAGGGGAAATGCCCATTTCTCCGCGCAGGTTGCGACAGGCGTAGACCGTTTCTTTCAGACGTTGGACGCGTGCTTCACTGTCGGCGTCGATGTGCGTCGGGTCGGCTTCCGGATAGGCGGCCAGCATGATCGAGTCCTGCGTTTTTTTGCCGGCCAGCGGTGCGACGGCCTGCCAGAGTTCCTCGGTAATGAAAGGAATCAGCGGGTGCGCAAGCCGCAGGATCGCTTCCAGCACGTCCACCAGCGTCCGGCGTGTGGCCTGTTGCTGTGCGGCTGTTCCCTGCTGGAGCTGCACCTTGGCCAGTTCGAGATACCAGTCGCAGAACTCGTCCCAGACGAATTCATAGATGGCGCGCGCCAGCAGGTCGAAGCGGTAATCGGCGAAATGTTGAGTGATTTCGGCCTCGGTGCGTTGCAGACGGCTGATGATCCAGCGGTCGGCGAAAGAAAGGTCGGTGTTGCCGCCGGGCGCTGGCGAATGAGCGGGCGCAAGCTCATGCCCTTCGACATTCATCAGCACGAAACGCGCGGCATTCCATAGCTTGTTGCAGAAATTGCGGTATCCCTCGCAGCGAGATAAATCGAACTTGATGTCGCGTCCCGGGCTGGCGAGCGAAAGAAAAGTAAAGCGCAGGGCGTCCGTGCCGAATGCGGCAATACCGTCAGGGTACTCTTTGCGCATTTTCTTTTCGATTTCACTGGCCTGTTTCGGGTTCATCAGGCCGGTCGTGCGCTTGGCCACCAGGTCTTCCAGGCGGATGCCGTCAATCAGGTCGATCGGGTCGAGCACATTGCCTTTTGATTTGCTCATTTTCTGGCCTTCTGCGTCGCGGATGAGGCCGTGCAAATAAACATGCCGGAAGGGGATTTTGCCGGTGATGTGCTTGGTCATCATCACCATGCGGGCAACCCAGAAAAAGATGATGTCGAAGCCGGTGACGAGTACGGAGGAAGGCAGATAGAGGTCGAGCGCCGGATTGGATTTTTCGGGGTATTCCGGCGTCCAGTCAAATGTTGAGAATGGCCAGAGCGCCGATGAATACCAGGTGTCGAGCACATCCGGATCGCGCGTCAGCTCACCGTGGTAGCCTTGGGCGGCAGCCTGCGCGCGTGCTTCCGCTTCATCATGCGCGACATAGCAGCGGCCGGTATCGTCGTACCAGGCAGGAATCTGGTGCCCCCACCACAATTGCCGCGAAATGCACCAGTCCTGGATATTGTTCAGCCACTGATTGTAGGTGTTGACCCAGTTTTCCGGCACGAAACGGATTTCTCCGGAAGCAACGGCTTCCAGCGCCTTGCTGACGATACTCGTACCATCCGGACCGGGCTTGCTCATGGCGACAAACCATTGATCGGTCAGCATCGGCTCGATGATGACGCCGGTCCGGTCGCTGCGCGGCACCTTGAGTTTATGCTTGTCGGTCTTGACCAGCAGGCCGAGCGCCGTCAGGTCAGCCACGACGGCAGCACGCGCGTCGAAGCGATCCATGCCGCGATATTTTTCCGGCGCATTGTCGTTGATTTTTGCATCGAGCGTCAGCACTGAAATCATCGGTAGATGGTGACGTAGGCCGACGGCGTAGTCGTTGAAATCATGCGCCGGCGTGACCTTGACGCAGCCTGTGCCGAATTCGCGGTCGACGTAATCGTCGGCAATGATCGGAATTTCGCGTCCGGTCAGCGGCAATTTGGCCAGCTTGCCGATCAGGTTACGGTAACGCTCATCTTCCGGATGCACCATGATGGCGGTGTCGCCAAGCATGGTTTCGGGACGTGTGGTGGCGACCGTCAGGTCGCCGGAGCCGTCGGCCAGCGGGTAGCGGATATGCCACATAAAACCGTCCTCTTCCTCGTTGATGACTTCGAGGTCGGAGACGGCGGTATGGAGGACGGGATCCCAATTGACGAGGCGTTTGCCGCGATAAATCAGGCCTTCGTTATATAGACGGACAAAGGTCTCGGTGACGGTTTTCGATAAACCGGCATCCATCGTAAAGCGTTCGCGCGACCAGTCTGGCGAGGTGCCGAGCCGACGCATCTGGCGTGTGATCGTGCCGCCCGAATAGTTTTTCCATTCCCAGACTTTTTCAAGAAATTTTTCGCGCCCCAGATCGTGGCGCGAGATTCCTTGCGCATCCAGCTGGCGTTCGACGACGATTTGCGTGGCAATGCCGGCATGATCGGTGCCCGGTTGCCAGAGCGTGTTGTCGCCGCGCATACGGTGGTAGCGCGTTAGCGCATCCATGATTGACTGGTTAAAACCGTGCCCCATGTGCAGCGTGCCGGTGACATTGGGCGGCGGCAGCAGAATGCAGAAAGCGTCCTTTTTATTGGGGTCGAAGCCGGCCTTGAAATAGCCGTTTTCTTCCCATTCAGGGTAACGGCGGCGTTCAATATCGGCGGGGTCAAAGCTTTTGGCAAGTTCCATGGTGCACAAGAATCAGTGGAGTGGAGGGAAAAATGATGGGCAAGACCAGCCTCGCCCAAGTAGGCGCGCCATTATAGCGAATACGCCTTGGCGCCCGTATCCGTCGCGCATGTCCAGCCGGGCGTTGTGCGGTACCGGCAGCGTTTGTCTGGCGCGCAGTGCCCGTGGATAGGCGCGGCCGGTGATCGGACTAGTCGGGGCGTCCATAATGCGCACGCCGAAATCAGCGGGTCGGCAAGCCTTGCGTTGTCCGCCTGATACATCACAATTCAAAAAACTCGCCGCGTCTGGGCGAGCGTATGGCATTCCAGCCCAGTTTTTCCTTGATGGCTTCGACAAAGGCCTCCTGTGCCGAGACTTCGCCGTGAACCGTGAATGTTTGCTTTGGCGGTAGCCGGAAGCCGCTTAACCAATGGAGCAGAGTCGGTTGGTCGGCATGGGCGGAAAGGCCGCCGACGGTGTAGATCTTGGCTCTGACGGGGACGGTCTGGCCAAAAATGGTCACTTTTCTGGCTCCATCGACGAGGCGGCGTCCCAGTGTTCCGAATGCCTGGAAGCCGGTGATCATCACAGTGCATTCACTGCGCGGCAGGTTTTCGCGCAGGTGATATTTGATCCGGCCGGCTTCGCACATGCCGCTGGCCGAGATGATAACCGCGCCGCTTTTGACGTCGTTGAGCGCACGTGACTGGTTGGCGTCACCGACAAACTCAACCGTGAATTGGTCCGGATGTGCGCGTACCCAATCGAGCAGATCCCGCGTTTGCGTATCGAGCAGTTCGGGATGCGACAGCGTGATGTGCGTGGCGGTGTTGGCCATCGGCGAGTCGACATAGATTTTCAGCGGCTGGAGGCGCCGGCGACGGACAAGGTCGGCGAGGATGTAGATGACTTCCTGTGTGCGGCCAACGGCAAAGGCGGGAATGATGAGGTTGCCACCCTGTGCGCGGGTACGCTCAAAGGCGGCGACGATTTCCTCTTCGGTGCTTTCCAGCGAACGGTGTTCGCGGTTGCCGTAGGTTGATTCGATGAGCAGCGCGTCAGCTTCGCCTGTTGGCATTTCCGGGTCGCGCAGCACAGGCCGATCGAAAACGCCAAGGTCGCCCGAAAAAATGATCCGGCGCTGCCTGCCGCCGTGATTGATGATTGCTTCGATCCATGCTGAGCCGAGAATATGCCCCGCCTCGTGGAAGCGGATACGGATTCCTTCGGCCGGCTGCAACCATTCACCCAACGGGATGCCTTTGAGGAGTTCCAGCGCGCTGCCGGCTTGTGCGACCGTATACAGCGGCGGCGTGACACGCATTCGCACGCCCCTGTCCTTGCGGTGCTGGTGGCGGAGTTGCCATTCGCTCTCTTTTTCCTGAATGTGCGCGCTGTCGGGCAGCAGGATTTGCAGCAGATCGACGCAGGCCGGCGTGGCATAGACCGGACCGCGGTAGCCGAGTACGGTGAGGCGCGGCAGCAGTCCGGAATGGTCGATGTGTGCATGGGTGATCAGAACAAAATCGATTTGGCGAACATCGAAGCCAAAATCCAGCGCGGCAATGTTCTTCGCATGCGCCTGCGCGCCTCCCTGAAACATGCCGCAATCGACGAGAAAGCGTATTTTCCCTGTGTCGACGAGATAGCTGGAGCCGGTTACTTCTCCGGCCGCGCCGAAAAATCCGATACGCATGGTGTTTTCCTCCTTGAAGGGCAGAGAGAATGAACGTTTGCGGGAAAAGATGCAAGATGCAAGTCATGAAAGCGCACGGTTATTCCCCGCAACAGGCGGATGTCGACCAGAGATTCCGGTAATTGATCTGGTCGGCGAGCAGCGCTTCCGGCACATCAAGGAAGTTTCCGTAAACAACCGTCAGATAACAGCGCAGCGCGGCGATATTCACCGTTGTTCCATAGTGCAGGCAGGTCGGCGATTCGATGCGGGCGCTGGCAATGCGGCATTCCGCGTCTTCGTGCGTTTGCAGCCGGTGATGCGTCCGTAACGTCTCGATCAGCGGGGATGCCTGCGCCGGAGTGCCGGTGTAATCAGTCATGGCATGGATGGCCATGTCGGCAGGAATGCCCTGGCTGCGTGCAAGAAAGTAGTTCATGACGCGGGGGGCGGCTTCGCTGATCTGGATGCGCATTGCTCAGTCCGTCAAATTGACAGCCCCCTATTTTGTACGGCGTGCAGTATCTGCGGCAGACGCAAAATGGTGTCGCGGTCTTTCTGCTTTTCGCCGTCGCTCAAGGTTTCCCAGGCGCTCAGTGAAGGGTGACGTTTATGTATATCGTCGCGCTTTTCGCCATATTGCCAGCCGTTGAGGTAGCGGTGGGCGGCCCAGCGTTCGTGCTCAACCATCGCCAGCGTCTCGATTTCCTGGGGATTGAATTGCAGGTCGGCGGGGGACTGGATGACTTCCGGCCTGCCGGTTAGCAACAGTTTGTAGATGATGTGATCGGCCTGCGCGCGATTGGCATCCTTGGCCTCTTCCGAGAGTTCATCCCAAGCCGTCTGGTAAGCGGTGCTTTCCGAAGCGGCCCCGCCGATTTGCCGAAGATAATCATTGTGGATGGCGCGCGCCAGATCGTCCTGTCGGGCGCCGGTAATCAGCTCATATTTACAAAAATCGTCGTTATCCCCAAAGAAATGCAGGCGCGTATTGGCCTGTTGGCTGAGCAGGCGCGACATGGCCTGGCTACTGGCATTGCGTAGGAAGATCGGAAAATCTTGCGTGGCAGAGGCGCTGAGCAGTTCCGCTGCCGCCAGCAGATTGGCACGCTCATCTTTGCCGGCGCAGATGACGACAGTTTGCGCATTTTCTGGCTGATGCGCGGTGGCCTGGAGCAGCAGTTGTGCGTAGCAGCCGGTGTCTTCACTGAATTGCAGCGAGGTGATTTGTCCAATTTGCGGGTAGTGATCATGAAAACGTGCGCGCTCGTCCGCAATGTTTGCGGCAAAGATATGCCAGTGGCTACTTTGCCCCGGCAGCAGGTGAAAGACGCGCATCGCCTGAATCAGTAACGCCTGCGCAGAGGGGCCGAAGCCGAACAGCAGGAAACGTATGTTCGCGTCCGGGCAATGCAGGGTATCTGCCAGCAGGCCGGGCAGGTGATGAAAAAATTGGCGCGCAATCATTTTGTGCAGATTGAAAAAGCGTATATCGAGCGAGCGGGCGCCCTGCTGTTGCGCGTGATGACGAAAAATTTCGACCAGGCGCGGATTGTTCAGATGGACGAAGCATTGCAGCGGGTACGGTGCGCGTCTGTTTGCCGCGAGCGTCGCCAGTATTCCAGCGGCCTGGATGCTGGTATGTTCGTTTTCGTCAAAACAGATCACGGTTTTGGCTTTCAGCGCGCCGGCTGTTTTGAGGGTTTCCGCATCCGAAGCGTTGCCGATCACGATGGCATGGCCGTCGCGGCGCAAGGCAGGCAGATTTTCATGGTCGTTTTTGGGTTCGACGGCAACGGCGGTCTGGTGGGTCTGGGCCTGATAGTCTTTGAGAATGCGGCTGCCTCTGTTGCCGATGCCAAGCACGATGAGATGCCCGGTCTTGCAAGCGATCCGCAGCTGTGTGTACTGCTCGTGAAATACGCTTTCTACGATTTTAAGCAAGGCGCGCAACAGGAAAATGGTGATCAGAATCTTGACGATGATCAGCGCCACGGGAACGTTTTCCGGTTCGACCGCAGACCCAATCGGGTCGCTGCCCGTCAGAATCTTGACTATCCGGAAAATACGGTCGGGTAGATAGCGCAGCGTATTGGTTTCGGGATAAAACTGCGCCAGGCCGATCCAGGACAGCGCCAAGACGCAAACGACCAGCGCGATCCAGAACAGGCTTCTGGTTTTCTGGGAGATTTTCATAAAGAGGCTTTCCGTTATTGGCCGGCGTTTTCAGAGTTGGCGGGGGGCGGCGTTTGTGCAAGGCGGTTCAAGATGGCTTCGGTCTGCGCTTTCAGCTGGGCATTTTCCAACCCCGCCAATTGCAGCCGGGTCAGACGGGCAAGTTCGGCGCTCAGCGCGCCGGCCTGAGGCTGGCGATTGAAATATTCGGCGAGTCCCGCGCGCGCCAGCGGATGGTAGAAGTAAGCGGATGCCAGCAATTGCAGACTATCCGTATTTTCTATGGGCAACATGCGCTCGATGACCTGTATGACGGTGGTGCGTGCCCCGGGTGCAACGGGACGCGTATAAATATCCTGGGAATACCAGGTGTTGAACGGCTTTTTACCTTTGTAATCATTGATTGTGCCGGTTTGTGGGTCGTATTGGCGTCCATAGGAAGCTTCCAGATCTTCGGCAATCTGTTCGGGCGCGATCCTTTGTTGGCCGGGCGTTTGCCAGATTTGCACCTGATAGCCTTCCGGGAGCTTCTGTACGGTCGCAATGCGATTGTCCGCATCCAGCAGCTGGATGCTGTCATACATTCCTGCCGCAAAGGGCAGGGAAATCAGGTTGCCGCTGCCGGTATCGATGATTTTGATTGCGGGCGCCAGCGCTTCGTCGGTATTGTCTTGCAGAAAGAGCTTACGATTGTCTGTGGAAAAATCCAGCAGTTTCGTGTACGGAGAAACGGGTACCGTTTGCCCATAAGCGCGCCCATCGCGGGTATGCCAGAAATGAAGTCGCCGGGTATTTTCCGACGCCAGAAGCATTTTTCCATCGTGACTGAAAAGCAGGATTGGGGAAGCAATGGTAGGCAGGCTGAAATGCTTCTTGAAATGTTCAAGATCGTAAACATCGGCGCGCCCTTCGCTGTACCCCAGCGCCAGCCAGCGGCCGTCCGGGCTGAATGCGGCGTTGCTCAGGCTGCCTTTACCTTCCAGAAGAATTTTTTTGCCAGTCAGGTCGGAGAGCGTCCAGCCCTCTTTGCCGGCAACGAGCAGCCGTTCAAAATTGCTGTCAGCGATAAAGTTTTCTAACGGTTTGGGCTGGCTATAACGCATGATTTCGGCGCCGTCAGGGACATTCCAGATGGCAAAGCCATTGTCGCCCGTACGGGCGAGGAACTGGGAGTGATCGCGTTTGAGCAGAATTCTGCGCGCCTGTGTCGGGGTGGCTTTGCCAACGGCCTGCGCGGTATCGGCATCAAAAAAACGTACGGTTTTTTGTCGAGAGACCGCCATTAACAGATTGTTTTCCAAAATGCGCAAATAGGCTGTTTCTTCAGGAAGAAGAATAAATTCTGGCTGACGGGCACCGCTTTCGAGGTCGATTCTGGAGAGTGTCTTCCCATCGGCCTGAAGGATCAGCCAATGGGCGCCTTTTGCATCCGCAAGCACCTGCCGGGCATCGGGGGCAATATGCTGCTCATTGATCAGCAGGTTTCTGCCGCCGATATTTTGCAGATACGTTTGCTTATTGAGCGTCACAATCTGCTGGGTCTGGTCGGGCGAAAGGTCGGCGTCGTTTTTCCAGAGCACGCGGCGTAAACCCGCCAGTGGCAAGGCGTGAGAGGCTTGCCGCTCGCCTGTTCGGCTGTCGTAGAGGTCGTAGCCTTGGTCGCTGATGGCGACGATGCTTGCGCTATCGGGGTTAAAAGTCACCCGATCATACAATCTGTCTTGCGTTTGTAGCGGCCGGCTGCGTCCGCTCTGCGTGTCCAGTATGGTGTAACGGTTCGCGTTGGCCGTGTTTGCCGAGAAGAGGATGTATTTCCCATCGGGAGAGAAATCAGCGCCGGATATTTTTTTCGGCAACTCGAAAGGAATCCGTGTTTCTGGCCGATCGTCTTCCAAATGAAAAATTTGCCCGTCGCTTCTATCAGCGTGGGAGAACAGCATGAGAGCAGTCGTACTGTCTGGTGAAAACAGGATATGTATGATTGCGTCGTGCGGTGCGGGCAAGCTCAGCCTGGCCGGATCTTTGCCACTGGCGGCCAGGGTGAGGGTTTCCGGGTTGAACTGACGCACGGCAAGCCATCGCCCGTTCGGGCTGACGCCCATCAACGTGAAATCTTCTGACCCGGTGTGCCGATAAACAACATGGGTTTTCCGCGTGCCGATCTGGTAGCGAATGATTTCGTTCTGGTCGTTCATCGCATACAAATCGTTGTTGCCGTCAAATACGGGTTTGTAGGCGCGACGGGTGGCGATTTTTTCCATGTCCGTCAGCCTGTGCCGGGTGCGCGCATCCCATAATTGCAGTTCAAAATGATTAGTGCCCGTACCGGCAAGGCCGGTAACATAGCGGCCATCCGGACTGAAAACCGCATTGGCCGCAAGTATGTTGGGCAGCAGCACCATATCGTTTTTGATGGCCAGCATCGATTCGGCAAACAGGATGGCGTTGTCGCTGCCATTGCGCACGGCGGCGGCAATATAGGCGGCTGGGTCGCCATATTCGTTCTGCGCCAGCTTGTTGATTCCTGACGCATAGAGTGACTGCGCCAAATTTTTCTGCGCTTCGTTCTTTTGATTCCAGGCATAGATGCCGGAGATGCCCGCCAGAACGGCCAGTGCGGAGATCACGCTGGTGACCCATTTGATTATGCGGTTTTTGCGTTTGACACGCTCCAGCTCATAAGCCTGGTCGCGCTGGGTCAGTTCGTTGAGCGGCACGCCCAGAATGCCGGCGATAATTTTCAGCTTGGCCAGATTGAGGCGTTCTTGGTATTCCTCGATATTTTGCTTGATCTGCTTGGCAGGGAGCTTCTGTTCCTGCAAATAATGGCGATAGGCTGCTGCGGACGTGAAGCCTTCTTCCGTACTGTGCGGCAGGCGGACATCGGCGGCCAACGCTTCTTCCCGCTGCTGATAGAGAATATTGCCTTCAGCATCGACGCCAAAGCGCAGCACATCGGGAAAACATTGCTGTTCCGTTTGTGTGTCGCCATATTCAGGTTCGCCACGCAGAATCAAGGCAATGATGCGTTGGCCTTTGCCTGTTTTCTTGAAATGCCGGATTTCTTCCTGGACGTAAATCGAACGGGCTGAATGCGGTGAGCTGAGATAAACCAAAAACTCGGCGCGATCCAGTGCGCTTTGTAATGAAGCGCTTAGATTGGCGTTGGCGGAGAGTTCTTTTTCATCCTGAAAGACCGGGTAAATTTGCGCCGGAATTTTTTGCCCGTACTGATTGGTCTTGCCGACAAGTTCGGCAGGAATCGGGTACGTTTCCAACGTGTGGTGCAGCCAGTCCGCCCATTTGCGCCCTTGCGCCTGGTTATCGGCGTGGCTGTAGCTGATAAAAGCTTTGTAGCGTTTTTCAAGCGTATGGGTACTGGTTTCCATGAGTATGGCCTGTATCAAAGAGTGATTGGGAATTGGAGCAAATCATCCAGGCGGTGCGGCGGCGTATAGCTGCAAGTCGGCGTGTTTCGCGAGCCGTATAATGCCGACGGATTCATAGAAAGCAGCCCATGAAATGCAATATCACAACCATTGGCGGCGGTACGGGTACCTTCCATGTGCTGTCCGGCCTTGGCAAAAATCCTGATCTCAATCTGGCGGCGATTGTCAGCATGGCCGATTCCGGCGGATCGTCGGGCGAACTGCGTGACGAGTTTGGCATCCTGCCGCCCGGCGATATCCGGCGCGCCATTGTCGCTTTGTCCGGCGATACCGAGATCGTGCGTCGGCTTTTTGAATATCGCTTCAAGGAGGGCAGCGGCATTGCTGGGCATACCGTCGGCAATCTGTTGCTGACGGCGCTCTCGGACATTATGGGGAATTTTGAACGCGGCATTGAGGAATTGTCCGTCATGTTTGATGTGCGCGGCAAAGTCATTCCCGTCACGCTCGACGATGTCAGTCTGGGCGTAACGCTGGAAAATGGCGAGCAGATCATCGGTGAGACGCATATCGATATGCCAATGCGCGATGTCGGCATTCCAATTCAGGAGGCTTTTCTGCTCGGGGGCGGGCAGCTGAATCCGCGTGCCCGCGAGGCGATTGAGAATTCTGACTACATCATTATTGGCCCGGGCGATCTTTACACCAGCATCGTTCCCAATCTGCTGTGCGCCGGTATGGGCGAGGCTCTGGGGGCGGCGCATGCCAAGATCGTTTATGTCTGCAATATCATGACCAAGCGCGGCGAGACCGATGGTTTTGCTGTCGAGGATTTTGTGCGCGTGGTCGAACGCTATTTGGGGCCGGGGCGCCTGAATTACCTGTTGGTCAATAGCGGTGCGCTGCGTCCCGATCTGGTTGAAAAATATCGGGCGGAAGGCAAAACGCCCGTTGTGCTGCGCGACCGCGCGGCGCTTATGGCGAGCGGGATCAAGGTCATCGAACGCGATTTCACCAGCGCAACTGATTATATTCGCCACGATCCGCATAAACTGGCGCGGACGGTGGAGGATTTTGCCAGCGGCTGGATCAAGTAACGTCAATGGCTGTCTTTCAGTCCTTGCCGGGCGGTGCGTTTTCGGCGGGGATTTCCGCGTCGCTATCGCCGCGGAACATGCTGGGGGTCAGCTCATGCTTGCGTAGCAGGCGGTAAAACTCGGTCCGGTTGCGATCGGCGATGCGGGCGGCATCGGCAACATTACCGTCAGTGAGTTTTAACAGCTGCACCAGATAGTTGCGCTCAAAGCGCTGCTTGGCGTCGGCGTAGGAAAGCGCATCCATGGCGGGTGAGCGCAGGGCGCGCTGAACCAGCGGCAGGGTGATCAGCGTCGTTGTCGCCAATGCGCAGCATTGCTCGACGACGTTGAACAATTGGCGGATGTTACCCGGCCAGCTTGCGCCGGCGAGCGCAGCCATAGCGTCGGGGGCGATCCCGCTGATATTTTTGTCGTATTTTTCGGCAATCTGCCGGATGAAGTGGGCAACCAATGCGGGAATATCTTCCCGTCGTTCTTCAAGGCTTGGCAGGGTTAGCGTGACGACGTCGATGCGGTAATAGAGGTCTTCGCGGAACTGGCCTTCGGCCAGTGCATTTTCCAGGTCGCGATGGGTGGCGGTGAGCAGGCGGACATCAACGGGTTCGCTGTGCGTTGCACCAACCGGGCGGACGGCGCGCTCTTCAAGCACGCGCAGCAGCTTGACCTGCAGCGGCAGTGGCATATCGCCGATTTCATCGAGAAATAGCGTGCCGCCGTCCGCGGCGCGGAACAGGCCGTCGTGCTCACTGACCGCTCCCGTGAATGCGCCGCGTACATGGCCGAACAGTTCGGATTCAAGCAGCTGTTCGGGAATGGCGCCGCAATTGATGGCGACGAAGGGTGCATTGGCGCGCCGGCTGGCGCGGTGGATGGCGCGTGCCAGAAGCTCCTTGCCGGTGCCGCTGGCGCCGCGGATCAGTACGCTGGCGTCGGAGGCGGCGACGACGCGTGCTTCTTCAAGCAGGGCGGCCATGCTGTGGCTGCGATAGACGATGTCTTCTTGCCAGATTTCACCATCTGCGGCGGTCGCTTCGTTGCCGTTGGGGGACAGCTTCAGCGCCTGCTCGATTTTTTCGTGCAGCGCCTGGCTGTCGAAGGGTTTAGTCAGGTAGCCGAAGACGCCGCGTGACATGGCTTCGACGGCATCGGGAATAGTGCCGTGTGCCGTCATCAGAATGACGGGCAGCATGGGGCGCGTTTTGCGGATTTCCTCGAAAAGCTCGGCGCCGTCCTTGCCGGGCAGGCGAACGTCGCTGAGCAGGAGCTGCGGCGGGTCGATGGCAATGCGCGCCAACGCTTCCTCAGCGGTGGCGGCGGTGGATACGCGGCATCCCCAAGAGCGCAGACGCATAGTCAGCAGGCGCAGGATACCGGGATCGTCATCGACGACCAGGATATGGGGGGGCGTAGTGTTCTGCGTATTCATCTTGTACGTCGTGATGTTGATCTGCTGTTGCGTGGGCGCGATTGCAGTGTGTTCTCGATATCCGCAATGGCGCTGAGTTTTTCTTGCAGTTTCTCGTTCTGCTGCTGGCTTTCTTTGAGCTGCTGGGCCAGTTTCTCATTTTGCGCTTCGGTTTTTGCACGTTCATGGTATTGCGCCGAGAGCAGTTGAATCAGTGGGTGCAGTCTGACGGCTTCCGGTGCGTTTGATTTCATCAGCGCGCCTAAAAGAGCGTTGGCCCGGCTTAAGTCATTCGGAGCATGCGTCTGACCGAGCAGCATCGCTAGACGAATTTGCGCGGCGGGTGACTGGGGAGTTGGCGTCAGGCGACTGCGTTCGCGGGCGAGCGCCTGCGGTGTCATGCGCTGGAGTTGCTGGAAATAGCCCATCAGCCCGTACTGTGAATCGGCAGCGGCGCTGTTCTCACCCAATTCAGCCAGCGCGGTGCACGCGGTAAGCAAGGCTGCCGCCAGTACCGGTAACAGGCGGCGTAAGTGGTGGCGATGGTCGCGACTGAGAGAGGCAGGCCAACAGTGTGCGATGGCTTCCGGTCTGGCATTACCCATTCTGTACAGGGGGATTGGCAGTTTTTTTGGCAGAAAGCCGCGTATCGTGTTTGCGTAAAAATTATTCATTTGTGTTTTATTTGCCGTGGTGTCTATGCGTCTGTTTGTCTGTTCAATGGCGGTTGATGTTTATTTGGGCAGGCTGATTTCAAATGCAGCACCAGGCGTGTGCCCGTCATTCGGTAGTAAACGAATCTGGCCGTCCATCGCCGTTATCAGTTCGCGCGCGATCGACAGGCCGACGCCACTGCCTCGCCTGGCTGCAGGCGCAGTGCGTTTTCCCTGGACAAAGGGTTCGAAAATCCGTTCGTAGTCTTCGAGGGCGACGCCAGGCCCCTGGTCAGCGCAGACGATGCGCAGAATACCGCCCTCAATTTTTGCGTCAAGATAGATGTTGCCGCCGCTCGGGCTGAAGTCGATCGCGTTGGACAGGAGATTGTCGAGCACGACGCGCAGCTTTTCCGCATCAAGCAGGCAGCTAGACTCAGGGGCCTGGCAGATGATGTTTACCTGGCGGGACTGCGCGTGCAGTTCGCGGTCGGCGGCAACAGATGACAGAAGTTCTGTCAGCACAACCGGCTGGCGGTTTAGATGGCGGGTTTCGAGGGCGAGCGCATTAAGCCGAAGCAGGTTTTCAATATGCCTTTGCAGGATCAGGATATTGTGTTGGAGGATATCAACGACTTCTTTTTGCGAATCATCAAGGCTGCCGACGACTTCTTCTTCCAGCAGGGCAATGCCCTCACGCAAAGCGGTCAGCGGTGTTTTGAGTTCGTGGGAAACGTGCCGCAGCGTCTGCTCACGGCCTGTTTCCAGCTCGTCGAGACGTTGACGCAGCCAGTCGAGGCGGTGACCGATGCGGCGCAGGTCGGCAGGGCCGCGAACTTCGATAGGATCGTGGAAACAGCCTTCGCCCAGGCGGGCGATCGACGCCTCCAGTTTTTCGACAGGACGCGTCAGCCAGCGGCTCATGAGCAGTGCGACGATAAAAGCGCCAATGAAACTGGTGATGATCGATCCAGCCATCTGTACGCGGTTTTGCTGGAGTTTTGTGCGAATCGACGCGTATTGTCCATCAATCCATTGGCGATTCTTCCGGTCGATCGTACCGTTGATCTCGTTAAGGCGATCCAGCGTCGCTTGCAGTGCTTCGGGTGATTCAGCGTTGCGGAGCTGGCCGCTAAGGTCGCTCAATGCGGTCGTCCAGTCGTTGATGGGAGCCTCCGATGCCAGTCGAGGAATTTGACGCAGGCGCGAAACGGCAGCAAGGCAACGATTGGCGTTGGCGTCGAAGCGCACCAGCAGCGCGGCATCCTTGAGTACGATGAACTGGCGTACTGTTCGTTCGAGGTCAATGGTGCTCTGCGAGAGTTCCTGCATCGTATCGTTGAGTTGCAGGGCGTAATCGCTGGTTAGCTGGCTTTGCGCAATGGAATATTCGAGTAGCAGCCAACTACGCAGCGTCGCCCAACCAAGCAGGGCAGCGATCAGTAGAAGACCGGCCAGCATGCTTTGGCGAAAGGAAATGCGGATCATGGAGCGCACAAAACAAGGTTCGCTTATTTACATAGACAGTTAGGTGTAAATGCAGGCATGGAAGACATCCCCAAACCGCAGAGAAAAGTGTCGTCGGGCAGGCGTGCATTGTTGCATCGTCATGCGACGCTTCACTATAAAAGATAATTGAAGAAATTTGATTCCGAATGAGTAGATATATTTTTATCCGTCAGTTTGTCGTGCTTTGGCGACACGGTAGCCGATTGAAAAATAAATATTTTTTATTAACGCATGAATTTTCGTCGTTTTATGGTGACGTTTTTTCTAGAGCCCGACGAAGAAATTTTATTTATTATTTCAATAATTTATTATTAATCAAGGGGAAGCCTCTTTTTGGCACGAAACATGCAGTCAAAACTTTTCCAAGTCCAAGCATTATTTTTGTTGGTTGTTTTCGAAAGGAAGGAAGCGCATGTTCAGCAAATCGAATCTCTTTGGCCGTGATACGGACGGTCAGCGTTCTACGCTCAATCCCTTGGCAAGCCCGCCTGCTGGCGGTGCCGGTAAATCTGCTGGCGTTACCGACAGCAATTCAGGCCGGCCGGCGTTTGTGTCAGGCCGGGCGACGACGAATTTTCATAAGCCTGCGGTGAGAGCCGGAACGGGCGTGACGGACGCGGATCCGGATCAGGGCAATGCGGCATCAGATACGGCGCCGAATGTGGCGGATGACGAGGAAGGTGCAATTGGTGCACGTCTGATCGTTGGTCCGGAAGTCAAACTGTGTGGCGCCGAAATCCTCAATTGCGACATGCTGGTGGTCGAAGGGCGCGTTGAGGCAACGATGGACAGTCGCGTTCTCCGTATTACGGAACACGGTTCGTTCGCCGGTAAAGTCAGCATTGATGTCGCGGAAATTTTTGGCGATTTCGAAGGTGAGCTGACTGCACGCTCACAACTGATTATTCATTCGACCGGGCGCGTGCGCGGTAAGATTTGTTACGGGAAACTGGTAGCGGAAGAAGGCTGCGAATTGTGCGGCGATATCAGTATTCTCGGCACGAAGACTGGAAACGGCACCAGCACGTCGTCTGGCAGCGCTTCGGGCACATCTTCCCCGTCAAAAAACAGTGAGACTTCGGGCAATGCGGTATCTGGCAAGGATAAGACTGCTGGCAAAGGCGGGGCGTCGGCATTGAATGCGGTTTGATGGTGCTGCCGAGCGTACCCATCTGTTTTCATCCAGCACGCATCTTCTTATTTCTTTTCATTTCCTGACTTTTGCTTTTCGCCCACTTCCCATGCCGCCCAGGTGGCATGGGAAGTAGTGGATAACCGTACTGAGTAAGCGTACGCGCCTCGTTGCCTGACTCCGGCTTATTTTCCGGAGGACGGGGATTCGGGACGCGTTGCCTTCCTTGCTTGGGACGGGCTTGTTTCTTTTCTTGGCTGTGCCGGGAAGGCTGCTAAGGCGTTGTATTTATTGTGGTCGAATGTGCAATGTAATGAATTTCTAAGGTTAATCAGTTCGTTCGTGAGCATGTTTATCACTCAGATTGTTGGATGATCTGAAAATCAGCCGATGCATTTTTCGGTAAATTTGCCGGCAAGGCGGACCGCGTGCCCGGAAGGAAACACAAACCAGCGGGCAATCATTAGGATACACGCGCCAGTCTTGCCAGATTGTCGGTATCAGGTCGATAATGCCTTGATGAGTGAAGAAACGATATCAATAGAAAAAAAACCTGGACGAAAAAGAACAGGGCGAAACAAGGCAGCGCAAAATGCGGCTTTACATGAGGCGCCGCATGATGGTGAGCGGCGGCTGTTCGATGGTGTGGAGCGCGTGTTTTATGATGGTTACTGGATCAAGACCTATCCGGCGCCTGCCGATTCACTGGAAGCTAAAAAACGTTTGATCGAAGCGTTGGCGCGTCGCCTGTTCAATCATACTGAGCATGGACTTAATATCCCTGGTAGCCGTTTAAATGAGGCGCGCCAGAGCTATGACTCGGAAACTGATCCAGCGCGGCGGCGCGTTAAGGCGGCGATGCTCGCAGGCGCGCTGTTTAATCGTGCGACGGATATTTTCCGCAAGCTTGTTGAGTTGCAAGCCGACGGGGTCGAGATTCAGGGGAACCCGCTGACGCGCGAGTGTGGAAAATGTCTGATCGAAGCGATGAATCTCGGCCATTCGGTACTACATCGTAGCGGTGAGGAGGGGATCGATGAGCTGTGGGGGGAACCGTTCCGGGCATTTTCGGTGTCCATTGAGGATTTCTACGAGAGTCGCTACATTAAAATCGGTCAGTGTCTGCGCGATATCGATCGAATTGGAGAGGCGATGATTGACTGCTTTGCTCCGATTGATGCCTTTGAAGGCATTGGTACGATCATCCGGGAATTCGTCGAAACCGCCAAGACCAAGGTGCAGACCTTGCGGACGGATCCGGATATCTTCGAAGTCTGGACGAGTCTGGTGACGGCATCCGAGCGTCTGGCAAACTTTACGCCCCGGACGCAGCCTCTTGTGGATGAAGCGCCGCCAATGCACGATATTTCCGACGGATTGCGTCTGATTCGCCGTGGCCGTGATCTGATTTTTTATATTACGCGAGCGCGCACGACGATGCCGAAGAGCATTGGTGGCTACCTGATGCGCTGCGAAGCCTATCTTAAAACTGGGAAAATGCCGCTTGTAGCGGATGCGGCGGCTGCCGACAGCTCGCACGCAAGGTTTGCCGGCGTGACAGAAACAGGTGCGGGCATTTCAGATTGCGGCAGTTGCCGTGCAAAGTGACGATACTCGCGCCAGGCGAGGATAGGTACGGGACAGCATTCAGCGCAGGTGCTGTTCTTTGATCAGTCCTTCGCGGTACGCGTGAAGGAGCGCAGTCAGCGCCGCAATTTTCTCTTGAATGGCATGGCCGCGATCGGTATCTTTGATGCGCAGGCGGAATGGGTGTGTATGAATAATCTCGGTTTCGCTGTGGATGTCCAACTCCTCAGAGACAGCTCTCTGTTTTGATTCAAACGGCTGGTGTGCCGAGAGCAGCATGCCGCGTGAGTTGGAAATCAGGGTATAGCCGGCGATGCCTGTCTGTTTTTGGTAAGCGCGCGAAAAGCCGCCGTCGATGACCATAAGCCGCCCGTTTGCCTTGATCGGGCGCTCTCCCTTGGCTACTTTGACCGGCACATGACCGTTGATGATGATGCCGGTTTCCGGATCAAGGCCGAATTCCCTGAGAATGGTTCTGGCTGTTTCTTCAGTATTGCGCAGCGTGTAATAAGCGTTGCGTTTTTCCGTATGCGTTGTTTTGTCGGCAATGAAATAGCGCTCAAAGGTCGTCATGCGCTCCTTGCCGAACAGCGGTGACATTGGCGCACACCACATGAACCACATGGCGTCCATCCCGTAGCGTTTCTTCGCTGGATGCTCAGTGTCGAAATATCCCTGACGCGCGAGGCGGTCAACACGATCAAGGAAGGCTTTGCCGCTGAATGACTTTCCGTCGACATTGAAAGCACGAAAGGAACCATCATCGTTCATGGCAATACAGCCGTGGTATAGCAGATTGCCGTCGTGAATACGGTACAGACTGCCGGTCGAGAAGAGGAAGCGTGTATGCTGCTGGAGTTTTTTACTGGTCACGAAGGACAGTGCCAGTCGGCTGACTACGGCTTGTTCTTCCGGCGTGAGCGCTTCCGGATTCTTGGGGTCGATCGTTGGAAAAAAGGTATCAAGCAAAGAATATTCGGTGCCGTTGAGCGTAATGACGCCACGGGCGTAGTCAATTTTGGGCAGGAGCAGGCGATCGTCCATCTGGTATTGCGGACGCCGGCGGATAACGGCACTTTCCAGCTTGAATTGGATAACGGCAATGGCTTTTTGCATCTGCGCCATCAGCCGGATCTCTTGGGCACTGAAATTACTGTCGGCGTCGACCTTGGGGATGAAGCGGGTGCACGGATCATCCTTGTAAGTTGCGAGCGCAAAGGAGGCTAACGGCAGGATGCTGATACCGTACCCGTTTTCCAGCGTTTCCATGTTGCCATAGCGCAGGCTGATGCGGATGACGTTGGCGATGCAGGCTTCGCTGCCGGCGGCAGCACCCATCCAGAGCATATCGTGGTTGCCCCACTGAATATCGACCTGATGGTGTTCCATCAACTGGTCGAGAATGATGTGTGCGCCTGGGCCGCGATCGTAGATATCTCCGATGATGTGCAGGCGTTCAACGGCTAGCCGCTGGATAAGTTGCGCCAGTGCAATGATGAATATCTGAGAGCTGCCGGTAGAGACGATGGTTTCGATCTGACTTTGGTTGTACGCCAGTTTATGTTCGACACCTTCCTGATCGTAAAGCAGTTCCTCGATCGTTTCTGAAACATCTGCCGGCAATAGCTTGCGTACGGCTTCCCGGCGATATTTGGCGCTCAGCGTACGACAGAATTTGATGAGCCGGACTAGCGTCAGGCGGAGCCATTCCTCTTTGTCGGCGACGCTTTGCAGCGTCAGTGGTATTTTTTCTTCAGGGTAGTAAATAAGCGTCGCTAAGCTGCGCCGTTCCGGACGTGACATCGAATTGGCAAACATTTCCTCGATCTTGCGCCAGATCGAGCCGGCACCGTTGCGGACAATGTGCTCAAAAGCTTCATGCTCGCCGTGAACGTCGGAAAGAAAATGCTCAGTACCCTTGGGCAGTTGTAACTCCGAGGAAAAGTTGATGATGGCGGTTGAAGCAGACTGTATCGAAGGATATTTTTCCGAGAGCAGCTGCAGGTAATTAAGTGGATATTTTTGCATGGTCGGAGTCGTGGACGTAGCGCGGCTTGATCAAATTCGTGCCTGGAAAGCGGCCGGAGAGAACTGCCACACCAGCGCACTCAGCGTTAGTATCAGGTCTCCTCGTACGTTCCGTCAATGACGGCTAGCTAGATTTGCATTAATGCGATGTATCTTGAAGAAGAGAGATGCTAGATTGACGAGAACAAAGAAATGCCTTATAGTTTCAAATCCAAGTGGATCCAATCATGTGTTCCAAAGGTTGGTAAAATTTTTCTGGCGCGGGGTGGAGCAGTTGGCAGCTCGTCGGGCTCATAACCCGAAGGTCGCAGGTTCAAGTCCTGCCCCCGCAACCAATTTGTGGTATGCGGTTATTGCTGTTAATTTTTAGCTGTATACTTATAGTAGTTGACACATTTTTTTCCTGATGTAGAATTCGCTTTCTCACTTTTTGGTGGGGTAAGCAGGTAGCCAGGCGGTAGTTTTTTCTGGCGAAGCTCTTTAAAAACAGGACAATTGATAGGTGTGGGTTCTTGGTCTTTGGGCTGGTTGCTGCGCTGTTTGCAGTGCTGGCTAAAAAAGATGAAGCAACTCGCACGATGTATAAAAACATAAAGTTTTTAACTTTATGTCACGTCAAGCGAGAGTTTAAGCAGGAATTAAACTGAAGAGTTTGATCCTGGCTCAGATTGAACGCTGGCGGCATGCCTTACACATGCAAGTCGGACGGCAGCACGGGTGCTTGCACCTGGTGGCGAGTGGCGAACGGGTGAGTAAAGCATCGGAACGTACCCGGGAGTGGGGGATAACGTAGCGAAAGTTACGCTAATACCGCATACCCTGTGAGCAGGAAAGCGGGGGCTCGCAAGACCTCGCGCTTTCGGAGCGGTCGATGTCGGATTAGCTAGTTGGTGGGGTAAAGGCCTACCAAGGCAACGATCCGTAGCGGGTCTGAGAGGATGATCCGCCACACTGGGACTGAGACACGGCCCAGACTCCTACGGGAGGCAGCAGTGGGGAATTTTGGACAATGGGCGCAAGCCTGATCCAGCAATGCCGCGTGTGTGATGAAGGCCTTCGGGTTGTAAAGCACTTTTGGCGGGAACGAAAAGGACTGTGCCAATACCACGGTTCGATGACGGTACCCGCAGAATAAGCACCGGCTAACTACGTGCCAGCAGCCGCGGTAATACGTAGGGTGCGAGCGTTAATCGGAATTACTGGGCGTAAAGAGTGCGCAGGCGGTTTTGCAAGACCGATGTGAAATCCCCGGGCTTAACCTGGGAACTGCATTGGTGACTGCAAGGCTAGAGTGTGTCAGAGGGAGGTGGAATTCCGCATGTAGCAGTGAAATGCGTAGATATGCGGAGGAACACCGATGGCGAAGGCAGCCTCCTGGGATAACACTGACGCTCATGCACGAAAGCGTGGGGAGCAAACAGGATTAGATACCCTGGTAGTCCACGCCCTAAACGA
>ERZ773043.163-NODE-163-length-35614-cov-4.738013_pt1 | contig 35614 bp, 30 predicted proteins | sample MGYA00580636_ERZ773043 | MGnify/ENA primary metagenome ERZ773043 (study PRJEB29015, sample SAMEA2737992) | human oral metagenome | biome: human oral; feature: human-associated habitat; material: dental | place: China | collected 2065 ...
TATATTAAATTTATATTTAGACTGTTTTTATTATTTTTTAACAATTTTTATCATATTTTAACTCGGAATATCTTGACATTTATATATTATCAGGCTATCATATTAACAGTTCTACATACACATATATACATATCAGCAATATTTCATTTTTTATTTTTCATTTGGTCTTGTTCAGACCGGTATACCATTTAGGTTTTATTTTAAATAATTAATAAGGAGGATAGTTTGGAAAAATACGGATGCTGTTTAAAAATGACCGACTTAAGAATATCTATTTTTATCACGAATTATTTATCTGTTAGGGAAGAGGCAGGGAGGAAAGTACTATGAGGCATATTTTAGCTGTTATAGATACAGATACGAGATATGCCGAAAAGCTTGCGGACTATATAAATAAAACAGGCAGATTACCTTTTAAAGCGGTAGTATATAGCGGGGTTGAGACATATGAAACGGAAGCTTCTTCGTTTATATGTGAAATATGTCTTATATCCGAAGAGCTTTATAAGGATTTTAACCCCGGGAAAAAACCGGGAAGTATTATTATATTAAGCGGAGAGGGACTTGTAAAAAAGTCTGATATCTTTGAAGACAGTAATCCGCCTCGTGCCATATTAAAATATATTGATGCTGATGAAATAATAAGTGAAATCCTCAGAATGTACACTCCGTCAAATGAAGCTCTTTTTCTAAGGCTTGCAGGCAGACAGAGCAAAATAATAGGTGTTTATTCACCTGTAAACAGGTGTGGAAAAACTGAACATGCCGCCGCTATAAGTATGATAAGTGAGGAAAGAAAAAAAACACTTTTTATAAGTTTTGATGAGTATAAAGGTATATTTTTAATGGAGGAAAAGAACTTTAATACTGATCTTTCGGATGTTCTTTATTGTTTTAAAAAAGGTAATTACTCATGGGATAAGCTCAGTAAGGCGGCATATACTCTGCAAGGACTTAATTTTATACCTCCTGCACGTTATATAGAGGATGTTACAGAATTATCCGTAAATGAGCTTTCGGAAATTATAATTAAAATTGCAAAAGACAGTAATTATGAATTTTTGGTTATTGATTTCGGGATGCTTGGAAAAAGGGCACTTGAGCTTTTAGAACTCTGCGACAAAATATATATGCCTCTTATAGCCGACAAAGCTTCGGAAAGGAAAGTGGAAGAATTTTACAGTTATCTTTCAGTTACAGGAAGAGAATCTGTCAGAGAGAAGATAGAGAGTTTTTATTATCCTTATGAGGTTCATAAAAATATAGAAAGAGTACAGGATATACCTTATACACCGCTTGGCGAATATTGGAGGAATAAGCTTTCAGGAGGCTTGTCATGAGTATATTTGCACAGCTTTTTACGGCAATTATGCTGGGCGGTGCTGCATATACGGATGTAAGATATAAAAAAGTATATAATTTATGGCTTTTATTCTGGATGGCAGCGGGTATATATATATGCGGCATAAAATTTCTGCCGCCTATGGCAGTTACACTTGCAGTTTTATTTATATTTCATGTATTGGGAATGATAGGTGCAGGTGATATAAAACTGATTTCACTTGTATTTGCATATCTCGGTTTTAAAGACGGTTTCATTGTGGCAGCGGCAGGCATGATATTTGCTGCAGTATATGCATTTTATAAACTTTATACTTCAGGTATATTGTTTGACAGACTTATGTATTTCAAAAATTATCTCATATATACATTTAAAAATAATTCAATAAATAAATACTATGATATTAATAAAGATAATAAAAATCTTGCATTACCGTTATCGCCTTTTATTCTTACAGGATTTTTGATATGGAGGTTGTACAGCTTATGCAGTATGGGAATATAAAAAATAAAAAAAGTGATTTATTTGAAGAACTTAGGGAAAAACTTTCAGGGAATTTAAGTGATTTAAGAAATATATCCGATGAGGAATTATTTGAACTTATAGATGAAGTTATAGATAAGGAGGATGTAAAGCACTATTTGCCGCTTAAGGCAAAAATATCACTTAGAAATTCATTATTTGATTCATTTAGAAGGCTTGACATACTTCAAGAGCTTGTTGACTCCAAAGAAATTACGGAAATTATGGTAAATGGAAGAAATTGTATATTTGTTGAAAAAAACGGAAAGACTATAAAATGGGATAAGGTCTTTAAAAGCGATGAACAGCTTGAAGATATGATACAGCAGATAGTAAGCCGTGTAAACAGGATGGTTAATATATCATGTCCTATAGCCGATGCACGCCTTAAAGACGGCTCAAGAGTACATATAGTTCTGCCGCCTGTATCGCTTACAGGACCTGTGGTAACAATAAGAAAATTTCCTGAAATCATAAGTATGGATAAACTGGTTTCATTTGGTGCTGTAAGTCATGAAGCTGCGGTTTTTTTAAAAAAACTGGTAAGATCGGGCTATAATATTTTTATATCAGGAGGTACAAATTCAGGGAAAACTACATTTTTAAATGCACTTTCCGCTTTTATACCTGAAGATGAAAGAGTTATTACAATAGAGGATTCTGCGGAACTTCAACTTGGTCATATAAAAAATCTTGTCAGACTTGAAGCAAGGATGGCAAATTCACAGGGGGAGGGCATGGTAAGTATAGCTGATCTTATAAAGGCATCACTTAGAATGAATCCATCAAGGATAGTTGTGGGTGAAGTGCGTTCTGCTGAGGCACTTGATATGCTTCAGGCGATGAATACCGGTCATGACGGTTCATTAAGTACAGGTCATGGAAACAGCTCTAAAGACATGCTTTCCCGAATTGAAACCATGGTTTTAAGCGGTGCGGATCTTCCGTTAAATGCTATAAGAAATCAAATGGCAAGTGCGATTGATATAATGGTACATCTTGCAAGGCTTCGGGATCGCTCAAGAAAGGTAATTTCAATAATGGAAGTAGGTGAATGTATAAATGGCAATATCGAACTTAATCCGCTTTTTGAATTTGAAGAAATACCGGGAAACACCGAAAAGGTCAGCGGAATCCTCAAAAAAACAGGAGAACTTAAAAACAAAGAAAAACTCAGTGCAGCAGGTGAAAGATTATAACATTTATAAATTTTCACTGTCTGAAAGATTTAAATATATATTGACGGCAGTTTTTGCATCAGCTGTAATATCATATATATTTTATAGAAGTATTGTGTTTTTTGTGGTTTTACTGCCATTTTCGTTTTTTTATCCTAAATTTATAACAGAAAAACTTATAAAAAAAAGAAAACAGAGACTTGAGGGTGAATTTAAAGAAGCACTTCTTATAATGACTTCACTTTTAAGTGCAGGTTATTCGCTTGAAAATACAGTAAAAGAAAGTATAAATGAGCTTAAACTTTTATATGTAAAACCCACCTATATAATACCGGAATTTGAATATATGAATCATTTGATTTTTATGAATATACCGGTTGAAAAGGTATTTGAAGATTTTGGAGAAAGAAGTGGAGTTGATGATATAAAAAATTTTGCTCGTGTGCTTAAAGCCGGAAAAAGAAGCGGCGGAGGACTTGTACCTATAATCAGTCATACAGCTTCTGTAATAAGCGATAAGATAAGGATAAAAGAGGAGATATATACTATGACAAGTGCAAAAAGATATGAACAGAAAATTATGAATTTATTTCCGATATTTATAGTATTATATATAGATTCAACATCTCCGGGTTTTTTTAATCTTATGTATTCTACACTAATTGGCAGAGCTGTAATGACTGTGTGTCTTATTATATATTTATTTGCATATTATCTTTCAGGAAAACTGCTTGATATAGAGCTTTAAAAGTATATTTATATCTTAAACGGTAAAATTTCAATATTATAAAATATACAGGAGGATTGTATTGAGATTTGAAAAATAAATTTTTTAAAAATATAGGTTCCTTTATAAACTTGTGGAAAGTACAGATAATATGTATAGCCGGAGGTTTTATACTTGCCGCATTTGCCAGGAGTGTTATGCAGGATGGAGATAATCTTGTAAATGGAAATTTTATAAAGAGGGAGAGCTACGGAGAATATGACAGGGAATACAGTCTATATGTAAAAGGTCTTGATGATGAAGGTGAGGTTGAGATAAGTGTACCGGTATCAAAAAGAGAATATAGCGATGAAGAAATAGAAAGTGTATTTGAAAAAAATATACAATATATTTCTATAAATATACTGGGAGATAATCCTTCATTGCAGGAGGTATCAAAGGATCTTAAGCTGGTAAATACTATAAGGGATGAGGGTATAAAAGTAAATTATATCTCGGAGAATCCTGACATAATTGATTCTTTAGGCAGTGTATATAACCAGGATTTAGATAGCCCTGTGGATGTGGCTATGAGAGTGGGTTTGAGTGATGGCATACATAGAGGTGAATATATACTTGATATAAGAGTAGTGCCAAAATCCTATACACAAAAGGAATTTATGATAAAACGTTTTGTTGATTCATTAAAGGATATAGACAGGGAAGGTGTCAGTGATGAGGGCTATTCACTTCCAAAGCAGTGGGAAGGAAAAAATCTTTCTTACAGAAGCAAAGACAGTCAGGATTATAATATTATATGGATGCTGGGTATAGTATCCGCCATACTTTTATATATAAAAAATATAACTGATGAAAAGGATAAAAAAGAGCTTAGAAAAAAGCAGATGGTTCTGGATTATCCGGAGATAGTATCAAAGCTTATGGTGTTTATAGGAGCAGGGCTTTCAATCAGAACTGCGTGGGAGAATATAGTTAATGACTATGAGAGTGAGGGTATTAAAAGATATGCCTATGAAGAAATGGCAGCAGCCCTTGCAGGGATGAAAACCGGGGTTCATGAAGCGAAGGTTTACAAGGATTTCGGCAGAAGATGCGGTATAAAACAGTATATGAAACTAGCAAGTCTTTTAGAACAAAACAGAAAAACAGGTATGGCAAATCTTAAAGGTCTTCTTGGAGTTGAAACGGCTACTGCATGGGATGAAAGAGTGAATATGGCAAGGCGTATGGGAGAGGAAGCGAGCACAAAGCTGCTTATGCCTTTGTTTTTAATGCTTGGAGTGGTTATGGCTATGGTAATGGTGCCGGCAATAATGGCATTTAAATAAAAAGGGGCATAATGTCTGCTAATTTTAGACTTAGTATAAAAGTAAATTTAATATATTTCGTAAAATAAGATTTAACAGAGGATTTTTTAAAATTGTCGCAATAATAATATAATAAAACAGGAGGAATTTTATGTTAAATGAATTAAAATCATTTTTAATTGATGAATCTGGAATAGGTGTTATAGAGATAGTACTTATACTTGTAGTATTAATAGGACTTGTAATTATATTTAAAAATCAGATAAGAAAATTGCTTGAGAATATTTTTAAAGAGATAAATAAACAGTCAAAAGAGGTATATTAAAAATATGAGAAAGTGCTGCTCAACTACTATATTTTTAAGTATTATATTTGTTCTGGTGAGTGCACTGATCTTTGGACTTTTGGAATCCGCACGGACTGCAGGTGTAAGATTTTACCTGCAGACTGCGGCGGATTCATCAATAGATTCATTATTTAGTGAATATCACCGTGATGTATGGGAAGATTACAGGCTTATTCTTTTAGAGTGTCGTAAAGAACAAAAGGCGGTAAAAAGTCTTGAGGCTTATCTAAAAACTTATGTTGAAAACTCAGGTATATATAGACTTAAAGAACCCTCCGTAAATATATCTGATATACAGTATATAACTGATAACGGGGGAAAGTGGTTTGAAAATGAGGTTCTGGATTATATGAAATACAATCTTATTGATTTTGAGCATACTCCTGAAACTACGCAGCAGCTTGCAAAAGATATAGAAGAGGCAGGTACTATGAAGGAAATTACTACCGCATATGGGGAACATTCAAAGGAGGCTGCCGGACTGGAAAAGTCGCTCTCAAAGATAAGCAGTAATTTTAATACGCAAAAAGAGCTTTATAATCAGGCTTTAGAGGATATAAAAAATAAAAACCGTGCCGGTTTGGAAGACAAAGTAGTACGTATAAAAGCAGAGATTGGAAAACTTGATAATTTGCTTTCCGACTATCAAAGAAAAGCTGATAAACTGTCGGAAAATCTTAGTGAGACCGAAGCGAAATATTCTGAAAAATGGGAAAGTCTTTCAGAAAATAATAAAGAACTGCTTTCAGGAAATATAAGTTCGTATCGCACTTATACTGATAATGACGGTGTAAGAAGAATGGAAATATTAAATAAAGTAGATGCAGCAAAGGAAAATACCCGTTATATAGACGGTACCGATGATATTTTAAGCCGTATAGAGGATAGAGAGGATGAGGAGGACTATGATGAAGATGAAGCTGATGAATTATGGGATGAATTAAAAAGTCAGTGGGAAACATTTAATATACCTGTTATAGAGAGCCGTCATGGGATCGCCGATGAAAAAAAAGAGGATCTTATAGAGAATGCAGGCAAAAAATTTGGCGGTGAGATACTTGAACTCGTAATTCCACCTGACAGGACACTTTCACATACTTCAATAGATACCATTGCATTTCCTTCAAAAACTTCAGTTTCGGAAAGATTGGGAGAAAATACAGGTTTAATTGATGCGGTTATAATGGATGAATATGCTGTAAGATTTTTTACCGACTTTACAGATAAATCTGAAAAGGAAGTTCAATATGAGCTTGAATACATAATTGCAGGTCTTGATAATGATACATCAAATCTTCGAAGTGTACTGCTTAAAATACTTGCTATAAGGGAAGGGCTTAATTATATACATATTGTTACCGATAAAAACAAGATGGATCAGGTAAATACTCTTGCAAATATAATTTCAGGAGTATTCGGTGTACCGGCACTCTCTGTACTTATATCCTGTCTCATAATAGGAGTATGGGCACTTGCGGAGTCTATAATTGATATAAGGGCACTTCTTGCAGGCAAGAAAGTTCCTATTTATAAAACTGCATCAGATTGGAAATTAAGCCTTGATTCTCTTTTAGCATCAGGAGGTTCCGGAGGCAGCAGTGAGCCGCCTTTATTAAAAAAGCCTGAAAAAGGAGAAGAAGCTGAGGATGAAAGTGATGGGAAAGGCATTGATTATGAGGCGTATTTACGACTTATGCTTTTAGTTGAGGATGGAGTAGTACAGGATTACAGAATGATGGATATGATACAGCATAATATCGGTTATAAAAAGAAGGATTTTTTAATGAACAAGATGATATATGGAATGAATATCTCGGTACAGTGTACTTCTGAAAGAGCTTTTTGCAGGTTTGGACTTGTACGGGATGAACTTGCATCTATGGAAAGTTCTTATAAACTTGGAGTTAATACACTTAAGGTATATTAAAAAATTATGAAGGGAGGCTTTATATATGCCCTTTTACAAGAAAAAAGGATATGTTTTTAGTCATAGCGGCAATACATATAAATTTACTGAAGAAAATTTTAATAATAAATATTGTAATAATAAAAATAAGCCGGGCGAGGCTTATAAAATAATATATATCATAAAAAATAAAATCATAGCAGCTCTCCAGGTACGCTCAGATAATAAAAGATATAAGAAGAATTTAAACAGTAAGCTTAAATCCTGTAAAAGGGTATATATAAAAGCCTCCTTAACCATAGAAACTGCACTTTCGCTTTCGATTTTTATATTTGCAGCAGCTCTTATGATGCTTCCGTTCAGGATGATGGAGACATCAAGAAAGATGCAGGCATTATGTGAGGCGGTTAATGAAGATGCTGCAAAATATGCATATGCGGTTTACATTGCAGAAAATAAAGGAATATTAAAAGATGAACCGGAAATTATAAGGAGTGCACAGGATGAACAGGCTGATAATTCGGGGAAATTTAAGTCTTTGCTCAGTTCATCGGCATTGGGAGAATATACTAAAAGTAAAGCTGCCGCACAAATAAAGGACAGTCATATACAGAATATATCATGGACAGGTACTGAATGTATGGCAGAGAACGGCATTATAACTATAAGAATTACATATAATTATAAGCTGCCATTTGCCTTATTCGGACTTGGAGACATAAAACAGCAGGTACTAAGCAGCAGAAGAGCATGGATAGGCAGTGAAGGTGATAGCGAATATACTGAGGGAGAAACGGATAAAGAAGATGATGAGACGGTGTATGTAGGCAAGACATCAACAAGATATCACAGAGATAGGAGATGCCATTATCTTTATAATGACATAAAGGCGGTTCCCAAGACTGTAATTTCCGATCATAGAAATACTTCAGGAGGTAAATACAGTCCCTGTGCAAGATGCGGTGCAGCTGTATCAGATACAGTATATATAATGCCGTCAGGAAACAGCTATCACAGTACAAGAAATTGCAGTGCAATTAATGCCTATGTCAGAGCGGTAAAAAAATCCGAGGTTGAATATCTGGGAGAATGTTCATACTGTGGAAGAAGACATTGAGATTTTTATAAAGAGGATATTTATGATATGTAATTATACAATAGGAAAAATTATAATTATTATATTTATGGCATTGTGTGCTTTTGAAGATTACAAGCATAAAAGTGTAGATTTAAAAATATTTATTATTATGGGATTTATTGAATTTATATATTATATATACATGCTTGTTTTAGGAATAAATATAATGTGGAATGAAATACTTGCAGGAGCGGCAATAGGTATAGCAATATATCTTACTGCATTGTTTTCTAAATCAATAGGTGAGGGAGACGGACTGTTTTTTATCATTTCAGGTGCTGCACTCGGATTAAATAAAAATGTAAGTCTTTTTATAATAAGCAGTATTTTAATATCATGTGCGGGATTATATATTGCGGTAAAAAATTTTATAAATAATAAAAACAGTGCAAAAAAAGAAATTGCATTGCTTGTATTTACATTTCCGGCAGGACTTTTGATTTTAATTTAAAAGGGAAATATAAAAAGCCTTATATATGATAAATATTTAAGTAATATAAAAAGTATAGTAACTATAAAATACAGTAAAAAACAATTAAAAAACAATCAGAAATACAATAATTATGAAACGATATATATACAGAAAAACATATAGAGTAAATGCCTATATCACTATAGAGGCTTCATATGTGATAGCAATACTGCTGTTTTGTGTAGCAACACTTATAGTCAGGGCATATAAAGAAAGTGCAAGAATAAAAGCCGGATATGTAACACATACAGCGGCACTTGAAGCTTCACGGATTGAGGAGATTTATAAGAAAGATAATTTTGATATAGAGGCGGTGAAAAATTATGCCTGCTCAAGAGTAGGAAGTATAGGCGGACTTGATACGGGGAGCTTTGATATACATAACGGGAAAAATAATGCTGACGCCGTATTTAAGGCAGGCGCTATAGAATATTATATAGAGGACAGTATAAATGATCCTGAGAGATTTATGAGAAAAATAACAGTATTGGAGGGTGTTTATGAAAAATATAAAGACACAGTACAAGAGAGAACTGAAGAATAATTATTTAATAATAAGCTGTGCAAATGAACTTGAAAGCATAATTACAGAACATGATTACGAGTACAGAATGCTTGAAGGAAACTGTATAGAAGGACTTATGAGACTTTATATAAATAAAACGGACAATGTGGCAAAGCTGTATTATGACATAACTTCATTACAGCCGTTAAGCAGGATACTTGAAGCAAGGTATATAAGTTCAGAAGATATAAGAAATATAGCATTAAATATAGTAAAAATAATATTAAATATAAAAAGATATCTTTTGAGTGAAGAAAGCTTATATATACAACCTGACTATATATATGCGGATCCTGAAACTCTAAGCCTCACTTTTTGTTGTATGCCAGGATTTGAATCGGATTTTTGCACGAATCTTTCACAACTTTTTTCCAATATACTCTCAAGAATGGATCATAATGACCATGACGGAGTGGTGCTTGCTTACAGTCTCTATCAGGAAAGTCTTAAAGAGGGTTATGCAGCAAAGGATCTGCTTATGCTTTTAAGCAGATATGGAAAGACGGTACCGGCGGAATATAAGGAAATATATGAAGAAAACAGTACTGATTATAATGAAACTAAAGTTTGTAATTCACCTGTTTTATTAAGTTCTGAGAATAAAGACTACACAGCAAAAAAACAGGTAAAAAAAGAATTATTTAATTTTAAGAAACTTTTTTCAAAAAAATTAAAAATAGCTGAAGATACAAAATCTTCGGAATATAAGACAGATACGGAAATTCCTGTACTTCGGGAAATAAAACAACCCGAATATTCTCATGACGATAACACTAAAAGCATGTATAAGGATAATACGGAACCGGAATTTAATAATATAGAGGATTCAGTAGAAGCGGCTGAAAAAGAAACATGGATGAACTGTTTCAGGCAAAAGGATAATATGAAGAATCCTGCAGGTGATATAGAGGAAATAAGCACTCGCACAATACTTTTATCAAAGCATGTATCCGACCGGACAGCCGGAGAAAAATTTAAACTTCGGTGCACTGATAAAACAGGTGATGATATAAATATCAATTATTTTCCATTTATTATAGGCAGTCAGGAAAGAGTATGTGATTACACACTTAATTCGGAAAAAATAAGCAGTCTGCATCTTAAACTGGATAAAACGAAGGAGAAGAAATACACCATTACTGATCTTAATTCACTTTATGGAACAAAATTAAACGGGCGAGTGCTTGAAAGTGATGAATGCAGCGACTTAAATATAGGCGACGAGATTGAATTTGCGGAAATTAAATATACTTTCGATATCTAAGGAAATTAAAAAATATAAGAGTGTATTGCTGAATTTAAATAAAAAAATAGTATTTTAACAATTACATCGGTTTCCGGCTTTGGGCTTAATCTAGTCAAAAGCGGCAAATAATGATATACTATCAGTGCCTGAGGGTTGCGGCATTATAGTATTTAATAAAAAAGCCAAAAACCTTCGGCAGATATGATAAGAAAGTGAAAAACTTTACAATTTAAAAGGAGGTAAAGCTGTCATATCGGCAGCAGGCTTAAATATGAAAGATAATAATTGTATTTTTTGTAAAATTGCAAATGGTGAAATACCTTCATCCACTCTTTATGAAGATGATGATTTCAGGGTAATACTTGATATAAGCCCCGCCTCAAAAGGGCACGCACTGATATTGCCGAAGGAACATTATAATAACATAGGTGTAGTACCAAATACTCTCTCATGCCGTATACCTGAACTTGCAGCAAAGATCGGCATAGCTTCCCAAAAAGCTCTGGGTGCTTCAGGATACAATATACTTGTAAATACAGGAGAAAGTGCAGGTCAGACAGTGTTTCACTGTCATATACATATAATACCCAGGTATGACAATGAAAAGGGAATACTGACATGGAGCCTCTCAGAAAAAGCAAAGGAAAATTTGGAAAATACATTAAACTCCATGAAAGAAGCACTGGTTAATGAATAAAAGAACCTCGGTAGTAAATTGGTGTTTAATTGCATTAAATATAGTATTTTTTTTATTTTTGGAAACTGTGGGCTCCAGTGAAGATGCGGATACCATGCTTAGATACGGTGCGGAGTTTACTCCGTATGTAATTGAGGGTAAGGAATACTGGAGACTGCTGACATCTATGTTTATGCACTTTGGTATAGATCATATAGCAAATAATATGATAGTATTATTTATGATAGGTGATAACCTTGAAAGAGCACTTGGTCATGTAAAATATTTAATTTTCTATCTTATATGCGGTATAGGTGCAAATATAGTATCATTATTTTTTGAAATGCTTACAGGCAATTATAGCGTAAGTGCAGGAGCAAGCGGTGCGGTATTTGGAGTAATGGGAGGACTTTTATGGGCAGTTATTGCAAACCGGGGCAGACTTGAGGAACTGACATCACAGAGGATGGCTATATTTATAGTATTAAGCCTTTATTACGGCTTTATCTCAACAGGTGTTGATAATGCTGCTCATGTAGGCGGTGCTGTAATAGGCTTTTGCCTGTCAATGCTTATATACAAAAAGAAAAACCGAAATAATTATTACAGACCATATAATAATGACATATATTGATGTAGGTGTCAAAAATATTTGACACCTATTAATATAAAATCCCCCTGATTTGGATTAAAAACCGGCTCAGGGGGATTTTCTTGACAAAACATCAGGGTTCGCATAAACTAACTAAGTATTTTATTGTATATTTGGAGGTATTTATAATGAGAAAAAAACAAAAATCTATTCAAAAAGTATTGGCAGTTACAGTCCTGTCCCTAGGTATTTTACAGCTTGGTGCCTGTGGTAATGCACAGAATAAAGAGGCTTCCGGCACAACGGAAAACACTAATCACCAGAGTGAAGCGGCTTTGAACAACAAGGTTGAAGGTTCTTCCGATACAAAAGCCGATTCTATGAAATCCGGGTCTGTTACGCTAAATGTAATGGGGAAGGACATAGTTTATAACAAAGTGCCTGAAAAAGCTATTGCAGTCGGATATGACAATGCTGAAATAATGGCGGCACTGGATCTTCAGGATCATATTATCGGACTGACCGGCTGTATGAACCAACCTGAACATTGCTATCCCGATTTATACGAAAAATTAAAAAATATAGAAGTCTTGCCTGACGGTAAAGGTAAGGGAGTTCCGAGTTTTGAAACAGTGCTGTCATCGGGTTCGGATTTTGTATACTGTTTATCATATCATCTGACTTCCGATTATATAGCGCCTGAAAAAGACTTTGATGACAACAATATAAAATATTATATTACAAGCGGAACTTATGGCGATAAACATGATATAAATGCGGTATATGATGATATACGTAATATAGGTAAAATTTTTCATGTAGAAGATAAGGCTGAAAAATTAGTATCAGAATATAAAGCCAAGGTTGACGGTATAACTGAAAAGGTAAAAGATAAAAAGCCTGTAGATGTATTTATATTTGATTTTCAGGATAAAGCCGGCATTATGACTCCGGGTGGCAATGTATTTCAAAATGAGCTTTTAAAATTGGCAGGTGCAAGAAATGTATTTGAAGATTTTAAATCTGATTTTGATGTTGCTACAATTGAGCAGATAATTCAGAGAAATCCTGAGTATATAGTACTGGTTGAATATTGGGATAAAGACGAGGCTCAGAAAAAAATTGAGTATCTTGAGTCGCTTCCGGAACTTGCCGAGGTTACAGCCATTAAAAATAAAAACTATATAGGAATAACAGGAATTGAATATTTTCCAAGTCTCCATAATATAGACAGCATAGAAAGGATTGCAAAAGCAATACACCCTGAAGCATTTAAGTAAAAATGAAAATATATAATGCAAAAATAAACTCAAGGCTGATAATGTCAGTCATATTTGTATTAATAGTAATCTTTGCCGTAATAACTGTGCTTATAGGTGTAAGCTGCGGTTCAAAGAATATAAATATGGCGGATTGCTTTCATATAATACTCAGTAAAATTTTTAATTTTGATTTGGATGAAAGTTTAAGCAGAGATGTTACTATTTTATGGAATATGAGAATGCCGAGGATGCTGCTTGCCCTTGCGGCAGGCGGAGGACTTGCCCTTGGCGGCTGTGCAATGCAGGCACTTACCCAGAATGTACTGGCAGACCCCTATGTTTTAGGAGTTTCAAGCGGAGCTTCCGCTATGGTAAGCCTATCATTTCTGATTTTTGGCGGAACCGCAGTTATATCCTATATTACCCCCGTGTTTGCCTTTACAGGGGCACTGCTTGCCATGTTTCTTGTCTACGGTATAGGTATGATAAGCGGCAACAGTTCAACCAATAATCTCATTCTTACCGGAATGGCAATCTCCGTCATATTAAATGCGGCAAGTAATTTTATAATTACCATGCTTCCAAATGCATTTATAATGGAAAGTGCCGCCATGTGGCTTTGGGGCTCACTCTCCGGTGCAAGATGGTATAATATTGGCTTCCCTATATTTGTATCACTTATCAGTCTTATTGCCTTAAGTGTTGCGGGAGACAGGTTCGATTTATTGTCTCTAGGTGAGGAAACAGCCATTACACTTGGAGTATCTACAAAGAAAATCCGCAGATTTACAATAATAACGGTTTCATTATTGATAGGTGCAATTATTTCCGCAAGCGGTTTGATCGGATTTGTAGGTTTTATAATTCCTCATACCTGCAGAATTATTTTCGGCTCAAAAAATAGGAAACTTATGATTTTTTCATATATTACAGGCGGTATTTTTCTTGCATGGATGGATATACTTTCAAGAACTCTGCTTGCACCTAAAGAAATTGCCGTAGGTATATTTTCGGCTTTTTGCGGCGGTCCGTTTTTTATATATCTGTTATACCGAAAGAATAAGACGGGAAGGATATAGCGTAAAATGTCTGATAAAATTGTAGTAAATAATCTTAATTATAGGGTAAATGATAAAAATATCCTGCAATCGGTGAGTATAAAAGTTAAAGACGGACAATTTGTAGGAATCCTAGGACCTAACGGATCCGGTAAAACAACACTGCTTAAGCATATTTACAGAGTCTTGCCTGTAAATTCAAATGTCATATTTGTAAATGGAATTGATATAACCGAAATAAGCATAAGACAAAGCTCAAAATTTATGACAGTTATGAGACAGGAAAACACTTCCGTATTTGATTATACTAATCTGGAAATGGTTCTTATGGGGCGTTCTCCGCATAAAAAAATATATGAAACTGCTAACTGTAAGGATTTGGATATTGCTCTTAGCTCTCTTAAGTATGTCGGTATGTTTGAATATAAAGACCGCCTGTTTAATACATTGTCAGGCGGTGAAAAACAAAGGGTTCTTATGGCAAGATCACTTGCCCAGGAAACTGATATTTTTATTTTAGATGAGCCTACAAACCACCTTGATGTATATTATCAGTGGAATCTTATGAAACTTATAAAAAGGCTTAATAAAACAGTGCTTGCCGTTTTTCATGATTTAAGTATAGCCCTTGAATACTGTGATTATATTTATGTTTTAAATGACGGTAAAAATATAATTGAAGGTGAAGCCGTTGATGTATTGAGTAAGGAGATTTTAAGAGATGTATTCAGAGTTGACGGCGAAATAATAACTACTTCAAACAGCAATAAGCGTGTAGTTATATATAGCTCCGTTTAATATAGGAGGTCGGAAAGTGTTAATTAACGGTGCATTATTAAAATTAGCGAAAAATTTAAAAAAGCACATTATATCTGTCAGTCTGTTAAGCTGCTTTATCGGTGCAGTTACCGTATTTCAGGCTTTTTATTTGTCTAAGGTAATAAATGCGATTTTTGAACGACCGGATAAAATCATGTATTATTTTATCTGCTTTCTGTTTGCCGTATTTTTACAGATGGTACTGCGGTATCCTGCAAATATGCTGAGTATAAGCTCTGAAGCCTCAATCAAACTTGATATTAGAAATACTTTGTTGGATAGAATATATGGGCTTGGATTGGCTAAACTTACAGATGAACGGAGCGGAAAACTATGTACTCTGCTTTTAGATCGTATAGAGGCACTTGCCCCTTATTATTCGATCTACCTTCCCAATCTGATAACCGTGCTCTTTGTATCCATGGGCTGTATCATCTATATAGGAAGCATTAATTTAAATGTATGCCTAACTGCATTAATCGGTATACTGGGAATGCTTATCACTCCTGCATTTACCTATAAATATCTCTGGGGCAGCGGTACTGAAGTATGGAAAGAATATGATAAATTCGGTTCTGATTTTCTGGATAACATACAGGGTATGAAAACCCTTAAAAATCTGAAAGCCTGTAAAATCAGAAGACAGGAAATGCTTAGAATTTCAAAGGGAATTCATAAAAAAACTATGAATCATATGAAGATTACTACCATAGAGAATTTTCTGTTTGAACTGTCTGCAAATATCGGGTCTGTACTTTCGGTAGTTTATGCTGTATATCTCTCTGCTTCGGGACATATAAATGCAGGAAGCGTAGTCTTTGTATTATTTATGATAAGGAATTGCTTTATCCCGGTATATTCTCTTATGTTAGCATGGCATGTGGGTTATAATGGTATTACAGCCTCCAGTGAAATTGAAAATATACTTAAAGAAGAAATTCCCGTATGGAAAGAAAACTTTGACGTTACGGATACAAATACTCTTTCGACAAGACGGCTTTCTTTCAGTTATAATAACCATGATATAATTTTAAATAATATTGATTTAGATCTGAAACCGGGCAAAACTTATGCTTTTGTAGGTAAATCCGGTGAGGGTAAGTCTACTTTGGTTTCTCTCCTTGCAGGATTGTATCCGTATACTTCCGGTGAAATCTGGTTTAAAAATCTTCCGCTTACATTAGATACGGTATCCGGATGGCGTGAGAATATAAGTGCGGTATGGCAGAATCCTTATGTGTTTAACGGCACTCTTAAGGATAATCTTCTCTTTGCAAAGCCTGATGCTACAGATACGGAGATTAATGCGGCAATAAAGGAAGCAAATTTGGAAGATATTCTGGCTAAACTTCCGTACGGCATAGATACTGAACTTGGAGAAAATGGAAGTATTTTATCGGGTGGAGAAAAACAAAGGCTTGCAGCGGCAAGATGCTTTTTAAAAAATACCGAAATACTTATTTTTGATGAGGCTACTTCAAGTCTTGATGAGAAAAATCAAGGTTTTATACATGAAAGTATAGAGTTGTTAAAAAAAGGCAAGACCGCAATTATCATAGCTCACCGTTTGAGTACGGTCAAAAATGCCGACATCATATATATGATTGACGGCGGACGGATTATTGCCTCCGGTACACATGAGGAATTATACAATAATTGTCAAACTTACCATAATCTCGTTAAAAGTCAGGAGGATGGTAATGAAAAATAAAAGAATAAATATTATTTTTGAATTGCTTAAACATTCAAAAGGAATGAGACTTTATATGCTTGTAAACTGTATTATATGCCTTGTTTATGAGCTTTTGCCTCTTGTAAATATGTTCCTTGTGTCCTATATGACAGGTGCGTTACTGAGCGGTATAGATATAAAATATGGATTTACTGCGGCTATGCTAATTATATCCGTACTTATACACAGTGTTTTCGGTTACCTTAATATGTGGACCGAACATGACATAGCGTACAGACTGCTTTATAAAATGCGTTATGAAACTTATCAGCGTCTTGAACAGGCAATACCGTCATTTTCAAATCAGATGATGAGCTCGGAAATGGTTTCGATAGCTTCGAGTGATATGAATCTGATAGAATGGTTTTATGCTCATACGATAAATATTTTTGTGGTTTCAGTATTTATTTGTACGGTGCTGATTGGAGTTTTTGCTTTCTTACACCCGTTTTTTGCTTTAAATGCATTTGTTTGGATTGTTTTATATCTATGTTCTCCACTGATTTTTAATAAAAAATCAAAGGAACAGGGAAAAGTTATCCGGGAGAGATATGGCAAAGTTGCCAATGCAGTTCTTGATGCAATTCAAGGCATGCGTGAAATTCTCAGCTTTAACATGTGGGAGAGTTACAAAAGGAAAATAAATGCAAGTATAGCGAATTATGAAAAAAGCAGAAAGGCGGATGCAGGAAGAAAGGCTTATGAAGTTGTTTATGCTATTTTTATAAGTACTATGATGACGGTTTCCACTTTATTTATATCATATTATTTATACAAAAGTGGCAGTCTTGAAAAACAATGGATTTTGGCAGTTATTATTACAGGTGGAAGCATATTTGCCATTCTTGCTAAATTTGTCAATATATCCACACAGTTTTCAAGCGTATTTGCAGCCTCTGAGCGTGTGCTTAACCTGCTTAATCTGCCTATAACCGTCCGTGATTCAGGAACCGAAGAGTTTAATGAAATTGTAGATACTATAGAGTTTGAAAATGTATCTTTTAAATATCCGAACTCAAAAGAGTTTCAGATAAAAAATATGAGTTTTAAAATACACTCAGGAAAGATAATCGCCTTATCAGGCGAGTCGGGCTCAGGAAAGTCAACCATAGTGAATCTCCTGCAAAGGTATGCGGATCCTACCGAGGGTAAAATTCTTATAAATGGTAAAGACATCAGGAGTTTTACTTTGGAGTCATGGAGAGGTGCCATTTCCGTTGTAACCCAGGATACCTATCTGTTTAAGGGAACGGTCATTGAAAATATTAAAATGGGACAGCCGGAAGCCTCTGATAAAGAAGTAAGAAATGTTGCCGCTGCCGCCCAGGCTCACGATTTCATAATACAGCTTCCAAACGGCTATGAGTCTGAAATAGGAGAGAGGGCTTTAAAAATATCCGAAGGGCAGAAACAGCGTTTATCCATTGCAAGAGCACTCTTAAAAAACAGCTCACTTATGATATTTGATGAGGCACAGTCAAGTCTTGATTCCGAAAATGAAGTTAATCTGAATAAGGCTATTAAAAATTTATCAAATAATAAATTCATCATATCAATAGCTCATAGGATATCTTCTGTCAGGGCTGCTGACAAAGTGTTGTTTATAGATAATGGAAATTTTATCGCTTTTGACAGTTTTGACAATCTGAGTAAGAATTGTGATTTATTTATAAAAAAAGTGCTTGGAAAGGAAGAAGGGCGGGCTTCATAAGTAATGGTAAAGCGGCAAAAGCCTTCCGAATGCAATTATAATCAGGAAGGCTTTTTTACTTTAATACTGAGCGGCTCACAGAGACAATTCAAGGATAAGCTTTATAATATTTTCACTTCCGTTTACCGCAGGGGCATTAAGCATATTATTTATATAATTCTTTCTGTTGTTGTATACCTCAGATACGGCGGCTTTGAGGCTTTTGCCGCTAAGTGCCTCTTCACTGAGTACATATGAAAATCCACGCTTTTCATATGAAGCTGCATTCAATATCTGATCCCCTCGGCTTGCGGCTGCAGAAAGAGGTATGAGTATATTCGGCTTTTTAAGTGCAAGCAGCTCGCATATTGTATTTGCACCTGCACGGCTTATAACTATATCAGCAAGTGCAAAAAGATCTTTCAATTCAGCTCCTGCATATTCGTACTGTATATAGCCGCAGATTTTTAAAAGGTCATTGTCAATATTTCCTTTGCCACATATATGTATTATATTATACAGTTTAATAAGATCATCCAATTCAGATCTTACAGCGGTATTTATCTTTACCGAACCCAGGCTTCCGCCTATGATAAGCAATACCGGTTTTATATTGTCAAACTGAGTTATCTTTAATGCATTACTACGACTGCCTGAGGTAAGGTCGCTCCGTATAGGTGAACCTGTAAAAACAGCCTTATGCTTAGGAAGGTAGTCAAGCGTTTCAGGGAAACTGCAGCATATTTTATCGGCAAAACGCATACATATTTTGTTGGCAAGTCCCGGGCTTATATCTGATTCATGTATTATAACAGGTATTTTATGTCTGCGTGCAGCTGCAACAACAGGAACTGACACAAAACCTCCTTTTGAAAACACTATGTCGGGTTTAAAATCTCTAATTATACTGCAGGCTTCAAAGTATCCCTTTATTACACGAAACGGATCGGTAAAATTCTTCAAATCAAAATAACGTCTGAGTTTGCCTGAGGATATTCCTTTGTATGTAATATTTTCAGCGGTAATAAGTTTTTTTTCTATACCGTTGTATGAGCCTATATAGAGTATATCGTATCTATGTGATGTAAGCATTGGAAGGAGTGCAATATTAGGTGTTACATGCCCTGCTGTTCCGCCACCTGTAAGTATGATTTTTTTTGTCATATATAATCCTCCGTATCTATGTATAAAACTATAACAAATACTAAATATAAAATCAAGACTGTTGAAATTAACGTTTACTTGACGGTAACGTATGGGATTTGGTGTTATAAAAATATCTTTAAAACAGTCTTATTTTATTAAATATTTAATGAGATAAATTTGAAGTCGGAGGTAAAATTACATTCTTTATTTTTATGGTAATAACTATAATGTTTATTGGCAGTTTACTTCCTAATCAAGGTTAGTAAAATGACAAAAAAAGGACTAAGTGTTATAAATTATTGATTTTCACTATAACTATGTGCTTGTATTAAAGGACTGCTACAACTTCCTCTCTGACTTTCTTCATATCGACAGTGGGCTCAAAGCGTGAGATGACATTGCCTTCACGATTAATTAGAAATTTAGAAAAATTCCATTTGATATTAAAAAATGAAAGGACCACCAAATCTTACATTTGTTAGATTCAGTGATCCTTAATTAATGACTTATTTTACAGTCCTTTTTAATATAATTTATAAGCAGTGATTACATTACTGTATCCATGCACCGTTTCCGTCAACTCTGTATCCGTCAGGAGTTGTTGTATTTGTAAGCATTGCACCGCTTGATCTATCACAGTAGTACCATTTTCCCTTAGTCTGAACCCATCCGGTTACCATGTATCCGCTTCCGTTGAAGTAATACCATTTATTATTTATGAATTCCCACTGTGATTTTGGCCATGACCTGTCTGAACGGCTGTACCACCATCCGTTATTATCTTTAAGCCATGCTCCTCTTCCTGAAGAATTTCCGCCGGGATTTCCGCCGCCGCCGCCGAATCTTGGAAGCTCGTCATCGCCTACATACAGATCATCGGAAACATTCCATTCACCATGAGCACCCCACGCTGAAGCTCTTACTTTAAATGTATAATTTCCTTTTCCACGATTTCCTATCTCTGAAGAGAAATTGTAGCTTGTAGCTGAGGTTTCAACCTGTGTTACTAAAGAAGAACCACGATAAAGTTTTACAGTATATTTTTCAGCCGTATCTGCAGGAGACCAGCTTGCTTTTCCGCTGTATTCGTCCCAGTTGAGGTCATCAACTCCGAGATTTTCAGCATTACCCTTAAGTTTAGGCATCTTTACTGTAAGAGTGATTGAATTTGAGCCTCCTCTTGCCCTTACAAAGCTTACATTACCGCCGTTAAGTGTATAGTAATTGCTGTTTTTAAGTGCATTTGTGTCAAATTTAAAGCCTTCTTCAGCTTTTATTGTAATATTGAATTTCGGTGTAATACCGCTTTTCCATCTTTCACCGTCCATATTGGTAGCAGCTGCCTGTTCATTTGCAACAGTATAGGCATTGTCATTTCCTGAAGTTACCTCAATACGTTTTTCACTTGACCCTATTTCAATATTGCCTGTATCAAATGATAATGTAATGTGGTCTATATTAGTTTTGTTTGAACCTGCATACGTAGGGAATGCGAAAGCTGCAAGTAAAAACGCCGAAAGGCCAAGTGCAGCTGTTTTCTGTAAAAATCCTAAGTTTTTCATAGTTTAAGTAATCTCCTTATATAATATTTTAATTATTTTTGTATTTTAGTTACACTTGATTTATCAGTTGTATCTATGTGCATATTCTAATATACAATAAAAAAAAAATCTAGGTGCTAAGGCATTACAGATTTTTTACAAAAAAAAACACCGTCTTAATAAAATCTTGAAGATTGTAAGTATAAATTATATTATTAATTTATTTCAAAAAAACGGCTTTGAATAAGCAATAAGCTTATCAAAAGCCGTTTTTTTTGTTTCTTTTTTAGGGCACCCATACCCCATCAGCATTTACATTGAAGCCGTCGGGAGTGGAAGCATTTGTAAGCATATCACCGTTCTGACTTAAATAATACCATAATTCCTTGTATTTAAGCCATCCTGTATGCATGAGACCGTCGGCATTAAAATAATACCACTTGTCATTAAGCAAAAGCCATGTGCCTTTTGCATAGTTACCGTCATCAAATTTCCACCACCACTGCTGTGTACCTGTTTGATTCCATCCTCTGTTTCCCAGAGCCGGATTAAAAGTGGTTTCAGGAGAGATAGGCTGTACACCGGGTCCTGAACGGGTATTGTCAGTATTACCGCCGCCGTTTTTATATTTTTCTTTTAACTTATTCAGGTAGTCCGATTCTACAAGCAGAGATTCTGATTTTACCATTAAGTTTCTGCCTCCTTTTGTGGGGTAGATAGTAAAATAATATGTTCCGGAACCATTATCCGCAATCTGTCTTGAAAAATTATACTTATCTGAACTTACAGTGTGGAGCGCACCTATCTTTTTATTACCTTTATAAAGCTGTATACGGTAGGATGTTTTATCAGCCGCTTCATCCCACATTGCTATAACATTGTCAAGGCTTTCATCCCAGTATGCGGAAGTAATTACATAGTCCTTTTCCTCAGCATAAACTGTGAATTTGCATAAACCTAAAACAAGTGCAAAAAGCATGAAAAATACAGCTGATTTCTTAAATCTGCTCAATTCCCCAAATCCTCCTTTAATTAAATTGATTTTTTGTGCAGTTGTCCAATTATCATGTAATTACAGATATATGACATAATGTCTGGACTACTTAAATAATAAGCTTTATAATAACATTTGTCAATAAAACCCGCCTAGTCGTTTAGCTTAAGAAGTGTTTACAAAAATATTACATATCATTCCTGAGGTTTTGCAGCAGCCGGAAGTGAAAAGATAAACTCAGTGCCGACATCTTTCGTACTGATTGTATCTATATTTTCACCATGTGCCTGTATTATATCTTTTACTATGGAAAGCCCAAGTCCTGTACCTTTTTTATCCTTTCCACGTGAAGAATCGGATTTATAAAATCTTTCAAATATTTTTACAACTTCTTTTTTATCAATGCCTATACCGGAATCATTTACAGATATAAAAATTTTTTCCTTTTTAGGATAGGTGCTTATATATATTTTTGAATTATTATGTGAGAATTTAACTGCATTATCAATCAGATTATAGAGCACCTGCTGTATTTTTCCCAGATCGGCATAGACCATGGCGGTTTCATCAGAAAAAATCAGCTCTAAGATGATATCTTTTTCATCACATTGAACTTCAAAGCTGGCAGCGGTATTTTTAATGACACGATTTATATCAAAGTTGCTTCGTATAAGCATTCCCTTTGCATCAATATCATTTAATGTAAGTATGCTGCCTGTAAGCTTTGTAAGTCTGTCAGCCTCATCAATGACTCGCTTTATGTATTTATCCTGTATATTTACGGATATAGTGCCGTCAAGTATCGCCTCAAGATAGCCTTTTATTGATGTAAGAGGGGAGCGGAAATCATGAGATATATTGGTTATAAAATTACGCTGATAGTCCTCAACTTTACCCATCTCATCCGACATAAAATTAAGGGTATCGGCAAGATAGCCCATCTCGTCATTTGTATCAACCTGAACTTTATAGTTGAGATTACCTGAAGCGTATTGTTTTGCAGCTTCAGTAATTTTTTTCAGAGGTGCATAAACTATCTTATGAAATACTATAAGTATGAGAGTTGAAAGTATAAAAACTATAAGTGAGGTTATATACACTATATTAAGTATTTCATTCTGATCAGAGATTACTGTTGATATAGGCATGTGGATTACAACATAGCCGTATATTTTGTAATTGCCGTTAATCGGTGCGGATACACTCAGCACATTATAATCAAAAGTGTTGAAGTAGTTTCCTATGGTATAAAATGTACTGCCGTCTACAAGTGTAGGATCAAAATCTTTGATTACATTTTTTTTGAATTTATTTTCAGTGTCAACTATTATAGTGCCGTCTCTGCCTATTACCCAAATCTGTGAATGAAGAAATGATGCTGCCATTTGAATCTGGGGGTATGCATCTTCAAGTTCTATATCCTGACCTGAATATACTGATGAGTAGGTAGTTGCTATAAGTCCGGCTTCGTCTTTAAGTGTGCTGCTTTTTGCACGGATAAGGTAGTTATAGGTAAGACCTGATGAAAGGGTAGCTATGGTTATAAAACCGGCAGCTCCGAATATTATGTATGCCATCAGGAATTTAATATATAGTGGTATTTTCATAATTTGTTACAGTATATCCTTTAAATATAAAATAATTATTTTTTTTAAATTTATAGAGCAAATGGAAGTCTTTATTTGTTTTTTTTCCTGAAATATAAAAAATAATTATTTTGTTTCAAATTTATAACCTATACCCCATACGGTTCCCAGAGACCATGAGCAGTGATCATGTATTTTGCTGCGGAGCCTTTTTATATGTACATCAACTGTACGGGTATCTCCGGCATATTCATATCCCCATATATGTTCAAGAAGCTGCTCTCTTGTAAAAACCTGATTAGGGTGTGATGCAAGGAAATATAAAAGTTCAATTTCCTTAGGAGGCATATCTACGACAGCTTCCTTGTAAATTACCGAATAATTTACAAGGCTGATTTTTAAATCAGGATATTCAACATAATTTTCCGATTTTACGGGTTCTTTAAGTGCCGTTTTGTCCCGGTAACGCCTCATAACCGCTTTAATCCTTGCTACAAGTTCTTTTGTGTCAAACGGTTTTGTCATATAGTCGTCAGCACCCAGCTCAAGCCCTAAAACTCTGTCAAAAATCTCCGCTTTTGCTGATACCATTATTATAGGAACCGATGATTTTGAGCGTATCTCACGACATACCTGATAGCCGTCCATACCCGGAAGCATAAGGTCAAGCACTACAATATCAGGTTTGAATTCATAAAATGTCTTTATGGCGGACTCTCCGTCAGCTGCCGTTCTAGTCTCATAAAGCTCATTATTATTAAGATAAATGGTTATAAGTTCTGATATATTTTGGTCGTCATCAACTACCAGAACCTTATGTCTTTCATTCATAGTTTAAACCTCGTATAGTATAAATTTGTAATATAAATCAATATATAATGATGTAGGTGGCAAAAGATAATAAATTCTCTTACAAGCAAGCTTGCATCGAATTTTTATACTTATTACACTTGTATAATATAATAAATATCTATAAATAATATAGGGTGGAAATCGCAGTTAAATTAAAAATTTACTATTGTTACCGCATTGCCGCCGTCATCGTATTCGGCAAGATGGTATGATTTTATATAAGGCTGTTTTTTTAAATATGCATGTATGCCCTTTTGGAGTGCACCTGTACCTCTGCCGTGGATTATACGCACATATTTAAGATGTGATAGTAGTGCATCATCAAGATATTTGTCAAGGGCAGAGCACGCCTCGTCTACATTCATGCCTATTACATTGATTTCAGGCGAGATATGGCTGGCTTTCATGAGAGAAGCTCCTTTACTGCCTGCATATACCTTTACATTATCTGCTGGTGTATCATCAATCAGTTCTATATCATCAAGACTTACCTGTGAACGAAGTATACCCATCTGCACATACAGTTTTCCTTTATCATTAGGCAGGCTGCTTACAGTACCTTTCAGATTCATGCTGTGCACATATACACTGTCTCCGCATCTTAGATGTTTCGGCTTTTTTGCTGAATTTTTTTTACTGATTTTAAGTGCAGGTTTTTTTTCAAGTTTTTTTAATGATTCTCTTAATTTTTCTCTCTCTTTTTCAAGTTCGGAGCCTATGCCCTTAGCCGAAGTCAGTTTATTTATATTATTTATAGTGGTATCAGCGGTTTCTTTAGCAAGGCTTAGTATGTTTTCCGCTTCAAGCCTTGCTTTTTCAAGTATATTTTCACGGATTTCCTGAATGCGTGAATTCTTTTTTTCATAGGTTTGCTTAAGTTTTTCAATCTCCGCTTTATAATTATTAATTTCTTTTTTTTCATTTTCTATTACAAATCTGTCATGTTCAATTTTAGTAAGAATTTCTTCAAATGACATATTTTCATCTTCTATATTTTTCTTGGCTTCATCAATTATATATTCAGGAAGTCCAAGCTTTCTTGAGATTGCAAAAGCATTTGATTTTCCGGGTATACCTATAATTATCCTGTATGTAGGTCTTAATGTTTCAACATTAAATTCACAGCATGCATTTTCTATCCCGGGTGTATTTAATGCAAATATCTTAAGTTCGCTGTAATGGCTTGTTGCAAGTACTGTTGCACCTTTTTTATGAAGGTGTGAAAGTAGTGCTATAGCAAGTGCCGCTCCCTCTGCCGGGTCTGTACCCGCTCCAAGCTCATCAAATAAACAAAGTGAGCTGCGATCGGCTTTTTTAATTATATCAACTATATTTTTCATATGCCCTGAAAATGTGGAAAGGCTTTGTTCAATGCTTTGTTCATCACCTATATCGGCATATACATTTTTAAAAACCGGCAGAGAACTTCCCTCAAAAGCAGGTATATGAAGCCCTGATTGCCCCATAAGAGTAAAAAGTCCGACAGTTTTAAGTGAAACGGTTTTTCCGCCGGTATTCGGACCTGTAATTACTAGAAGGCTGTAATCATCACCTATTGATATGTTGATCGGAACCACAATATTATCAGGGATTAAAGGGTGTCTGCCTTCTTTTATGTTTATGTAAAATCTGTCGTTGAATACAGGCATTGACGCTGACATGGCATCTGAAAGATGTGCCTTGGCATATACGAAATCAAGATGTGCCATATTTTTGATATTTTCATTAATATCATCAATATAAGGTCTTATAAGACTGCTTAAATCTTCAAGTATATTATCAATTTCCTGTTGTTTTTCAATTTCAATTTCACGCAGTTCATTATTAAAGCGTATAACTGCCATAGGTTCTATAAATATAGTAGAACCTGAAGCGGAATGGTCATGAACTATTCCGCTTACTTTATTTTTAAAATCCGCTCTTATAGGCAGACAGTATGCACCGTCTTTCATTGTTATAATTGAATCCATAAGATATTCTTTATGTGATTCAAGCAGACTCTGAAGTACCGTATGCATTTTTGACTGTACATTTTTGTGCTGTTTTACAAGCTCAAAAAGTCTGGGTGAAGCATTATCGGAAATTTCCGTTTCAGATAAAATGCATCTTGCAATTTCATTTTTAATCTGAGTCAGCGGTTTGAGTGAAGAAAAGTATATATCAATAGCATCAAATTCTTCAATATCATCTGTATTATCGGTATTATTAGTTTTATAATATCCTTTATCAGCTGTATCGCTGTTATAGTTATTACTTTTATTTGTTTTTTTCTCTTTTGTTTTAGAGATAGTTACATAGGTATCTTTTATAGTATCGTATGCATTTTTGTCATGACAGCCAGCCGGATGATTATCATTGTGCTTACCGTAATTATATGCTCGAGAGGTATTTTCAAGAAAAAGCCTTATATGCATAAGCTCAGGAATGTTTAAAGGAGAACCCAGTGCAAGTCTTTTAAAGCTTTCACCAAAGTATCTTACATTACCAAAATTTAAACTGCCTTTTATGCGTATACGATCCAGTGCGGCAGATGTTTCTTTCTGTGATTGTACAACCTCTCTAAAATCAGATGAGGGTTTAAGCTTTTCGCATAAGGTTTTTCCCGGCTCACAGGTTGCATATTTTTTTAAAAGTTCAAGTATTTTATTATATTCAAGTGCCTGTATAGTCTTATTATCCATTTTATTATCCATATCTATTGTGATGTATATTTTTATCTGCTGCTAACTGATATATGTATTTAAAGTCTTTAGTACTAAAGTCTTATCAGTTGCTGTTAATTTTAAGAAATTATACCACAAGTGTCTGGTAAATGCACATTACTGTAAAATGGAAAATGAAAGACTCTTTTAACTTTATAGAGTATATAGTATAATAAACATCGGTTGAGTCCAAGGTACTTGTTTACCACGACAGTGCTATTTGTATATATTATATAATAAAAGGACTTTGTTTTAAGCATAAAAACTTACATATAAGAGATCGAGGTTTCAGTATGTCTGAAAGTAATAATACAAAAAAAGACAGAAAAAAAGAATTTATACATGAAAACATAGTAAATAGGGGTGGTAAAAAAGGAAAAGGGAATGTTTTAAGGCATTTTGCGCTGATTGCATGCAGCGCTGTGGTATTTGGACTTATAGCTGCGGCAACATTTGTATTTTCAGAACCAATTGTACGGAATCATTTTAAACAAAAAGACTCAAGACAATACCAAAGTATAAGCATACCGAAAGATGATCCTGAAAATAACAGTACTTCAGAAAATGATGTCGCATCTGACTCTTCAGCACTTGACACTTTGCCGGAAAGCGGATCTGTAAAAGAAACTGAAGTTTCAAAAGAGGGAAAACCGGTAGAGGAGCTTGTTGAATCAGCGTTTGCCAGTCATGAATATACTTCAGATGATGTTAAAAGGATTTATTCAAGACTTGATGAGGTATGCAGAAAACTTGACAATTCTCTTGTAGCGGTTGATTCCGTTAAAAATACAAGGGATTGGTTTAATAACCCGGTAGAAAAGGAAGGGCATTATTCAGGAATAGTGTTTACAAAGACACAGACTGAAATAGGTATACTCTGTCCTGCAGAAGCTCTGGGAGAGGCGGATTTAATCAAAGTGTCATTTAATGATGCGGGTGAGAATAATGCAAGACTTAGAGCGGTTGATAAAATCAGCGGACTTGCAGTTATATATGTACCTGTTGAAGATATTGACAGTAAGGTACTTGAAACAATAGAGCCGGCAACTTTAGGCAATTCATATCTTACTGCAAGGGGAAATGTAGTTATGGCTATAGGAAGTCCGCTTGGGATATCACGTTCTACAAGCTATGGTTATATATCGCATATAGCAAAGGATATAAGTGTAACTGACGGTAATGCAAGGCTTTTTTACAGTGATTTAAAAACTGATGCACAGGCAGGAAGCTTTCTGATAAATCTCGATGCCGAGGTAATAGCATGGGTTACGGATAAATATAAAGATCTTAACAGCGATAATATCTCGACAGCATATGCCATATCTGATTATAAGGAACTTATAGAAAAGATGGTAAATGGTAATCCTGTACAGTATATAGGTATAGAAGCCGTTAATGTAAGCAAAAAAATGAAGGATACGGGTATGCCTGAAGGTATATATGTAGGAGCCGTAACCCCCGGAAGTCCTGTATATGATTCAGGTATCCAACCCGGGGATATAATAAAGGCATTAAATGAGCAGGAAATTTCAAATATAAATACCTATCAGAAAATTCTGGGACAGCTTCAGATAGGCTCTGATGCCGTTATTACAGTAATGAGGAATAATGGAAAGGATGAATATAAGGAATTGAAATTTAATATTAAGGTTGGTGAGAGGCTGCTTAGAAAGGAAAATTGATGAAATTTTTGTCAACATTAAAAGAGGGTATGAGAATATCTGAGGTATATCTGTGTAAAAGCCGTCAGATACTGCTTACAAAAGCAGGAAAGGAGTATGCAAGTCTTATACTTCAGGATAAAAGCGGTACTGTGGATGCAAAGATATGGGATTTAAAATCTCCGGGAATAAATGATATAAGTGCTATGGATTATATTGTGGTTGAAGCTGATGTAAATATGTTCAACAACAGCCTTCAGCTTAATATAAGACGTGTAAGAAAAGCCGATGCCGGTGAATATATGATAGAAAACTATATACCGGTTTCAAAATACAGTATTGAGAGTATGTATAATGAACTTAAGGAAAAGGTATCTTCAATAAAAAATATACACCTAAACAGATTATTAAATGCTATATTTATAGAGGATACAGCATTTGCCTCTAAATTTAAATCTTCATCAGCAGCAAAAAATGTACACCACAGTTTTATGGGCGGACTGATGGAACACAGCCTGAGTGTTGTAAGGCTGTGTGAATTTTATTGTAAAAGCTATCCTATACTTAACCGTGATCTTTTGATTTCAGCAGCCTTATGTCATGATATAGGTAAAATTGAAGAACTTTCGCCATTTCCGGAAAATGATTACACTGATGAGGGACAGCTGCTTGGACATATAATTATAGGCTGCGAGATAATTTCAAAAAAAGCACAGAAGATAGAAGGTTTTCCTGCAAAACTCCTAAATGAGCTTAAGCACTGTATACTTTCGCATCACGGAGAGCTTGAGTACGGTTCACCTAAAAAGCCTGCTATTATCGAAGCACTTGCCCTTAATCTTGCAGATAATACCGATGCAAAGCTTGAGACTATGAAGGAAATTCTTGAATCTGCCGATGAAAATGTGCTATGGCTTGGGTACAATAGAATGTTTGAAAGCAATATAAAAAGGACAGGATTATGATGAAAAAAACAAATGATTCTATCTATAAAAAAGGGGATATAATTGAATTTGATATAATAGATTTAAGTAATGATACGGAAGGCATCGGAAAAACCGATGCCTTTACTTGGTTTGTAAAGGATACTGTGATAGGCGACAGAATAAGGGCAGTAGTTATGAAATGTATGAAAAACTACGGTTATGCAAAGCTTGATAAAGTTATAATTCCTTCACCTGAGAGGAGAAAACCGAGATGCCCGGTATCAGGACCATGCGGCGGCTGCACTATGCAGGAAATGTCGTATAGTTTTCAACTCAAATATAAAGAAAAAAAGGTTCTTAATAATCTTATAAGGATAGGCGGTTTTAAAAGAGAATACTTTATCTGTATCGCTGAAAATGAAACTGCGAATAAAGATATTATGGATTCTGATTGTATGGCATCTGAAAATAGATGTATATTTTATCCTGTAATTGGTATGGAATATCCCTGGAGATATAGAAATAAAGCGGTAATTCCGGTAGGTGAAAGCGGACAAAAAATTGCAGCAGGTTTTTATGCAGGACGTACACATAGCATAGTTGAAGTAGATGACTGCCTTATAGGTATAGAAGAAAACTGTAAGATAAAAGATACCGTTCTGTCTTTTATGAAGCGATTTAATATAAAGCCATATAATGAGAAAAACGGTGATGGGGTTATAAGGCATATTCTTATAAGAAAAGGGTTTGCTACCGGCGAAATAATGGTATGCATAGTTATAAACACACAAAAGCTTCCGTATAAAGAGCAGCTGTGCACTGCCTTAAGTGCCATAAAAGGTGTAGAAAGTATTATGTTAAATATAAACCGCAGTAAAACCAATGTTATAATGGGACAAAAAACTGTGAATATATACGGAAAAAATTTTATAAGTGATTATATAGGCAATATCAGATTTAATATATCGGCTGAGTCATTCTATCAGGTAAATCCTGTGCAGACCAATATACTTTATAATAAAGTGCTTGAATTTGCAGACCTTAAGGGTGATGAAACTGTATGGGACCTTTATTGCGGCATAGGTACCATATCTTTATTTCTTGCACAAAAGGCAGGGAGGGTATATGGTATAGAAACTGTACAAAAGGCGGTTGAGGATGCTGGAAAAAATGCATTTATAAATAATATAAAAAATGCATTTTTTATCACCGGGAATGCAGAGGATATACTGGAATTATGGAAAATGGAGATGATAAATAAAGGCGGTGAGATAGATAAAAATGATAAGATGGATAAAAATGATAAGAAAGATAAAAGATGCGGGAAAGATAATAAAAGCCCGGTAAATATAACAGATATAAGAGACATGAGAGATATAAAAAATATACTTGACTTTCCTGATATAGTCGTAGTAGATCCACCAAGGAAAGGCTGTGATATAAAATGCCTTGAAGCAGCGGCGGCAGCATCTCCCCGTAAGATAGTTTATGTAAGTTGCGACAGTGCTACTCTTGCAAGAGATTTAAAGTATCTGGCAGGGAAAGGGTATAAACCGGTGAAGGTGCAGGCTGTTGACATGTTTCCATGGAGCGGGCATGTGGAGACGGTAGCGTTATTGTCCAAACTCGATGTCGATAAGCATATAGATGTTGAAATTAAACTTGATGAGCTTGATTTGACAAGTGCTGAAAGTAAAGCGTCTTATGCACAAATTAAGGAATATATATTAGAAAAATTTGATTTAAAGGTTTCGACACTCTATATTGCACAGATTAAAAAGAAGTGTGGAATTGTACTGAGGGAGAATTATAATAAATCGAAAAAAGAGAAACAAGTTATTCCACAATGCACACCGGAAAAAGAGGAAGCTATCATGGATGCTTTAAGGCATTTTAAAATGATTTAATAGAAATGGAGGGTATTTATGAGATGGATAATAAAAATAATCTTGTTTCCAATTAGCTTGGTGTTAAGTATTCTCACTGCATTTCTGACATTTTTACTTGCCATAGGAACAACAATACTGTATTTGTTAATGCTTATGTGTGTCGTTGTTGGAGTTGTATCATTGTTTCAAAAGGATTTTTCAATAGGCATAGAAGCATTGATAGTAGGATTCTTATTAAGCCCATACGGAATACCGATGGTTGGAGCAACAGTTATAGCTTTTTTACAAGGGATCAATGAAGCAATAAAATCAATCTAAATAAGAATATATAAGAGCGATGGTAGATATAGAGAACATAGAAAGATCTAAATAATGGGTTTGGTTATTAACGTCTTACAACGTTGTTTATACTATCTAAAAATCAAATTATGTTAGGAGTTATTTTGATGGATGGAGTAAAAGAAATAATTTTGCAGACCAAAAATGTGGAATATATAAAGAGAAATTTAGGAAAAGAACAGTGGATACAGGTATCCGGTCACAAAGATATGAATGGTTCAGATGCAGGATTTTGGTGTGGATTAGTTTCGCTAAATCATATAGATGATGTGTATAATGATGTTGGGTGGGATGTTTCTGCTAACGAGCAAGGAAATCCCGGATTTGAAGGAAATGGATACGCATATGAGTATAAAGCGAATTTGCTAAAAGATGGTTTTGAATCTATTTTATATTATCGTGATTTTTATGGTGTTGAGGAAGATTATATTGAGTTATCACAGGAGTTTATCTTATTAAATAATCTTCGATATAACAAAAATAGTAAATCATATTGGGCTATGTATGAAAATGGGGAAAGTGAAGAAGCGGTTAAATATATTGATGATACAACGATTCAAATTAAAATGAAGTTTTTACGTAATTATTCAGCAGCAAAACAGATGGCAATTCTACTTTTTTTTGATATTAGAACTAAGTTTGATGGGGAAATATCTGATTTTGGGCTAGAAGAGTTTAATATCGAATCTAAAGATAATGGTCTGTTTTATGGATTATGGGGCGGTGATATGAATTTTCCAACATATGTGTATAGAGTGTCTTAATGGGTAAAAAAATTCTTATGCCAGCGCCAATTGAGGAATGTGGTTATTGGCCGTATGAAAAAGAAAAAAGTTACGAGGACTTTATTATTGGTGTTGACGAGTTTGGAAAAGAGATTTTTAACACGTGCAATCCAGATAAGTTGAATAATTATTTTGGGTCTAATCCAGATGCACCTATGTATTTAACACCAGTATTTTTTAAGCGTGATGTATTACAAAAATATGTAAATAAACCTGAGTTATATGAGATTAGAGATGGATATTTGAGTTGTCAATCATTATGGGGTATTGAAATAGATAATCATCATAAAAATTGTATAGCAGTTTATTTGGGCGATTTAGGAAGAGATTTACCTGAAAGTGAGCGTGGATACTGGAAAAGTTACAATATAGTAGGTGAATAAGGAGTAAGCCAGGTATCTTTCCAAAGGGATTTCTGTAATATATTTACGGAGTCAAATATGGAAGATCATAAATTTCAAGATCTTTATGGTTCTTTAATAAAGCAATGGAACGAAAAATATGGCTGGGATTTATATCTGCCATTATCTGCGGAAGATCAATATAATCTAACTCAAATTAGAATCCCGCTTGGGGAGAGTCAGCCAGAATTCGATCAATTAGTTTTGTCGTTAGTTAAAGTTTTGATTGATTCACTTAATGAAAAGCAATTAATCATTCCTGGAGATGTTCAAACTGATATTAAAGGAATAAGTAAACTTGAAAAATGGATAAAATCAAACGAGGCTGTTGGATATGAAAATCATATTAAGTTTTTAAGGGATTTACAGAAGTTAAGATCTACTGGATCTGGACACAGAAAAGGTAAGGAATATAGTAAGATTTCAAATACATTTGGCTTATTAGAAAAAAGTAAAATAGATGTATTCGAAGAGGTTCTTCGAAAATCAAATGATTTCCTGAAATATATGAAAACTACATTTTTAGATTAATTAGAAGCATGATGTAAAGAACAAGTAGGGCAAGAATTCTTCTTATATAGATACTTTATATTATGCTTTAAACTAGGGATGGTACAGTATTCACATCATTCATACAAATTCCAGTTTTGTAAAATAAAAAATTTCATAAAAATGTTTAGCAAAGGCGATAGAGAAAAAACTATCGTCTTTTTCTTTGCAAATTTTTAAGGAGGGAGGTGATCCTGTATGGACTTTGACTATTTCTATAACAGAGAAGCGGAAAGATTTAATTTCTTAAAAGTTCCGGAGATATTGGTTGATGGAGAAGAATTTAAGGGATTATCTGCCGAAGCAATTATCCTTTATTCCATGCTTTTGAAACGAACAGGAATGTCCTTTAAGAATAACTGGATAGACAAGGAAGGTAGAGTATTTATCTATTTCACAGTCGAGGAAATTATGAAAAGAAGAAATATTTCAAAGCCTACTGCCATAAAAACATTAGATGAGTTAGATAGCAAAAAAGGGATAGGACTGATTGAAGGAGTAAGGCTTGGACTTGGTAAGCCGAATGTCATATATGTCAAAGACTTTATGAGCATATTAGTGGTAAAAGACAATGACTTGCAGAAGTCAAAAAACTTTACTTCAGAAGTAAAAGATGTTGACCTCAGAAGTAAAGAAAATGAACTTCAAGAGGTTAAGAATGTTGACCGTAACTATATAGAGAATAATAAGAGTAAGTATAGTAAGAGAGAATATAGTTTTGGTGAAAACGGACTTGGAACATTTCAAAATGTCTTTTTAAAGGATGAAGATATAGGCGAATTACAAATTAAAATGGCAGGAGAGCTTGATAACTACATTGAGAGATTATCAACCTATCTTCAAAGTACCGGAAAGACATATAAAGACCATAAAGCGACAATCCTTTCTTGGTTTTATAAAGATCAGGGGAGAGGAAAAGAAGTGAAAATATCAAATATCCCGACATGGGAAGAATATGATAAAGGAGAACACCTATGATGAAAGAATTAGAAAAAGTAATGATAGAAGATGTAGAGTATTCTTACGATCCTGAAAAAGAATATATCAAGGATGGACACGCATTTTGTAAAGTTTGCCATGAAAGAAAAGACGGAAAAGTGATGGAGTTCTTTGATAACAAGATGATATTTAAGATTTCTTGCAAATGCGATAGAGATAGAGAGGCAAGAGAAAAAGAAAGACAAAAGCAGATGGAGATTGAACGATTAAAGAGTAGCTGCTTTAACTCTGTTATTCAGTGGTCATATACCTTTGACAACTATCAAGGAGAAGAAAATCAGAGCCTTACCATTGCAAAAAACTTTGTAAAAGAGTATGAGGAGATGAAAAAGGAAAATATCGGACTTCTCTTTTACGGTTCAGTCGGAAGCGGAAAAACATATCTTGCCTGCTCCATTGCCAATGCTCTTATTGAGCAGTATCAAATCAGTGTGAAAATCAGAAACTTTGCAGAGATAATCAATGATTTACAAAAAGGCAGTTTTGACTTTGATAAAAACGAATACATTGATTCCATTGTCAACACTTCCGTCCTCATTTTAGATGATTTAGGGATTGAACGAGATACCAGCTATGCCAAAGAGCAGGTATATAACATCATTAACAACAGGTACTTAAAGCACAGACCGACGATTTTTACCACAAATCTTTCTTATGACACCATTG
>ERZ773043.165-NODE-165-length-35443-cov-35.262829_pt1 | contig 35443 bp, 30 predicted proteins | sample MGYA00580636_ERZ773043 | MGnify/ENA primary metagenome ERZ773043 (study PRJEB29015, sample SAMEA2737992) | human oral metagenome | biome: human oral; feature: human-associated habitat; material: dental | place: China | collected 2065 ...
TGATGATTTGTTTTCACACCCAATTATCTCAAAAGAGCAAGCCGTCCCTTACGTCCTCCAGTGCGTGTCAACAAACCCCATGAATAAGCCTCAAGGTATATTCCCCGCAGGGTGCCAGATACATTGATTAAGCTAGGGTGCGAAGGTATGTGGGATGATTTTAGAGCTGCTCTTGAGAGAGTTCTTTTGAATTATGAAGCACGTGTCATGCTGGTTATCTCGGCTCAGGAACGGGAGAGTTTGCTTGTCCAGTTCTTTGGTTTGGATGAGGGGCGTGGTCAAGATTATGTGATAGCTCAATTGGGTTTCAGGGATACGGGGGATGTTTTTTCTTCAGAGTTGGTGTCTCAGCTAGAACAGTTGGGTTTTGAGGAGCAATACGAGTACGGTGAGCGCTGGTTATGGCAGCGGGATCTGCCATGGCCGACGCCCAGTAAGGCTATTGCTGAGACTGTGCAGGCTTGTCTGTTGCGGTTGCGTGATATTGGCGGTATGCCGGGTCCTGAGCGTTTGCAGTATCGGGCTTGGCGTTATCCAGAACCACCAGGTCCTTCCGGTAGCTTTGAAGGACTCGACCCAGGGGAAGACAGCGTCGCCTTCCCCAGTCTCGGCATAGCACAGCAGCCCAGGGAAACCTGGTAGAAATCCAGAGACTGGGACATGGGACATGAGCCTGATGCTAAGTATAGCGACCTGAGAGAGCGGTATCTTTCTGGCGAAATTACTAAGGAAGATTTTTTAAGTGAATACCGCGAGTCGAAGAACTATCGTGTGGAGGATCCTCTAAGGAACCGATCGCATACTGATGAGTAGAAAGGCGTAGAATTGATGATGGCGAAGAAAACTGGAAGAGGACCTGCTGGGGCTGCTAAATATGAAACTTTGAAGGATTTTGTTGTTGCGGTGGGGGAGTATCCCAATATTGATTGGCGGCAGTTTCTTTTGTGGGCGTTGCAGAATGATGATTTGGTTGCGCGGGTTGAGATTGCGGATTGGATGCTTGATCATGGTGCTGACCCGGCTCTTGTGCGTCCGGAGAATATCAATGCTTTGCATGTGTTGTTCGATGAGAGGGAGCATGATTATCTACCGGAGGCGCGGTTGATTCAGCGTTTTCTTGATGGTGGGTTGGATATTAATCTTCGCTCGCCGAAGTGGAATGTTCCGATTCATGTGATGATGGAGAATGTGTATCTTTCTGACGAGGAACTAGGGCCGTTTTATGATGTGATTTTCTCCCATCCTGGTATTGACTGGGAGGTTCGGGTGGGGAAGTTGCATGATGAGCCGTGCAGTCTACAGCAGTATGTTGAGCATTTCAAGAAATGGCATCAGGAGTTGTATCGCCGGATGTGTGACTACCTAGAAAACGGTCCCTCACCGCGTCCTGTGTTCTCATGACCCGGCTGGCCTTGCCAGTAGAAGATTTCGTACTCTGGGCTGAACGACTGGCTGACCTTGACTGGCCAATCAGCGGGGAAGACTTCCCGCAGACTATTTCAAAGTTTGGGTGGGTTCCAAGTGATATGCAGAATCAATTTGTTACTGGAATCGGAGGCCAGTCTGATTTAGCGAGTTTCCATACCAACTATCAAGGCGTGGTAAAAGATGTCAGATTAAATTTGACGGAGACTCTTCTTGGTGAGGGTAATGAGCCTGTTGTTATCAATGACTGAGGCTTATTCACGGACGGTCGACGACGTCGCGGAACCCCTTGTCAGCGGCGGGTTGCCATGAGCTATGAATAAGCTTTACTGGTTCGTGACCTACGTTGCGGCTGGCAAGGAGGCTTTTGGAAAACCCAGTAAGATGGTTCCAGGTATGACCAAACGTGCTTGGTGGGAACGCCCTAATGGGGCGGTGATCTCTCTGGTCGCAGGTAGTTTTGGGGTGTCTTTAAAAATTATTTCCCCGCAGGGCGTTGAGTATATATGACCTGTTGGATTGGGAGCGAGATTTAACGATTTTGCAGCGATCTCATGCCGGGGGCTGGCCCGGTTGGCAGATCAATCCTTGACAATCCCCGCAGGGCGCTAGACGTATGGGTGGAAGGCTTCGCGAGGTTGTGGAGTGCTGCAGATGGTATTTACCGCGGTATACGCCAGCTGCCCCGCCTGTCTCTAACCTGGCTCGTTGACGATCTGCACCGTGATGATTGACTGCCCAGAGCGCAGCAGCAGAGTGCGGCCCACCGGCAGCGCCCGCGGGCGCTGGTTACCCAGCAACAGGCCCTCGGCGCGGTCACCGGAGAGCATGAATCCGGTGGCTCCCGAGTCCCGCATGGTGTTCACCAGCTGGTCATACATCGCTCGTCCGGCACCGGTCATCCGCCTGGTCAGCACTACCGACAAGCCGATCTCGCCACCCATCGGGATGTACGGCAGCAGCGCCCTAAACGGTGTGGCCCCGGAGCCCAGCGCATCGTAGTCGTCGATGAGGATGACAATGTGCGGTACCGGTGGCGACACCTGCGCGGTCTCATCGACGCTGCTCGGCACACGCGAGTTGAGCTCCGGCACGATGGCGTTGACGAGTTTCTGGGCCAGCGCCGCGCTGGTCGCGGTCCCGCCGAGATAACCCTCCGGCACCGCGCCAGTCAGGGAGCGGCGGGGATCGAACACAGCGAAAACCAGCTCGTCGGAGCTGTGGGTGCGGACTAGCTCGTTCACCACTCGCCGGATCATCGTGGTGCGTCCGGTGCCGGAGTCTCCCAACACGATTAAATGACGGTCGGCCCCCGCCATGTCCAGCACCACCGTGGATAGGTCGCTCTCGTCCAGGCCCAGCGCAACCAGAGCCTTGCCCTCAGGCAGCGACACCTCATCAGGGGCGAGATCAGGAGGCAGCATCCTGACCTCAGCCGCTCGCTCCTGCGCCCCTGCTGCGACTGCCTCCGACAGCCGTCGCAGCCCTTCAGCGGTGTCGTCATTCGAGGCGACTCCATCAATCCTGGGGAGCGCGACGTGGGCGAACAACCCACCGGCCAGGAGCACCCTGCCAGAGCGGTCCGTGGGGATGGTCTCGGCGAGTTTCCGGCCATGGGCTGACTCCATCGGGTCGGCCAGGCGCAACTCGATCTTGGTGCCGAAGAAGCTCTGCTGCGCCATGCGGACCTCATTCCAGCGGGTGCTGGTCGCGATGACATGGATGCCATGGGCAGCTCCCCGGCGCAGCAGGGAGAACACGATCTCCGCCAGCTCCTCGAACTCCTCGGCGAGCTGTCCATAACCGTCGATGAGCAGCACGATCTCCGCCAGGTTGACGGACGAGGCGTCCGGGACATTCTGCAACGCCGCCAGCGAGTCCACGCGGTATCGCTGGAACAACGCCTCCCGCTGGTGCAGCAGGCCACGCACCTCCTCCAGCGTGCGCCGCACAGCCTCCTGCTCAGCTCGCGCAGCCACCCCGCCAACGTTCACCAGGTCACGCAAGCTCAGCAGGCCCGAGCCAAGCAGGTCCAGCACGTAGACGCTGACAGCCGACGGCGAGTGGGTGAGCGCGAGCGACGCGGCGATGGTGCGCAGCAGCGTCGACTTGCCGCTGCCTGGCCCGCCTGTGATCTGGGTGTGGCCGCCGGACGCGAGAAGGTCCATCTCCCAGGTGTCCTGCCACTGACGGGTGGGGTCGTCAATGATGCCGATCGGGAACCGCAGCGGGGCGCTGGCCCGGATCCGCAACCCCGAACTAGTGGGACGGGGCTCCCCGGCGATCAGGTCGAGGGTGGTCGCCTCAGGCAGCGGTGGCAGCCAGATCGGTTGCGTGGCACGCTGCTGCAGGCGCAACTGGTCCATGATCGTGCTGAGGACCGTCGGGCCGGTCGTCTTCGTGCTGGTGCGTGCCTGCGCAGGCATGTCGTCATCCGCCTCAGCCCGGGTGACCAGGTAGGCGGGCATCGGCAGCGCCACCGGATCCGCCTTGACGGGAGCCTCGCCGGCCGGGTCCTCAGGCAGGGGACCGGAGACGAAGCCGGACCGGAAACGGGTGTAGGTGGTGGTGTCCACCTTGAGATATCCGTATCCCGGCACAGGCGGCAGGTGGAAGGCGTCGGTGGTCTCAAGGATCGTGCGGGACTCGCTCTCCGAGAGGGTCCTCAGCCCGATCCGGTAGGACAGGTAGGTGTCCAGGCCGCGCAACTTGCCGCTTTCGATCCGCTGGCTCGACAGCATCAGATGCACCCCGATGGACCGGCCGATGCGGCCGATGGACAGGAACAGCTCAATGAAGTCGGGACGGGCCGTGAGCAGCTCGCCGAACTCATCAATGATGACCATCAGGTGAGGGAACGGCGCCAATCCCAGCTCCGGGCGCTCGGCGCGCAGGGCGCGGTAGGTGGTGATGTCGGCGATGTTGCCGGCGTCGCGCAGCACCTGCTGGCGGCGCTGCACCTCCCCGGACAGGCTCGCGTAGACACGTTCGATGAGGCTGGCGTCGTCGGAAAGGTTCGTGATGATGCCCGACACCTGGGGCGCTCCCTCGAAGGGAGCGAAGGTGGCGCCGCCCTTGTAGTCGACGAGCACCATCGCGAGGTCCTCCGGATCGTGACTGACCAGCAGCCCCAGGACCAGGGTACGCAGCATCTCGCTCTTGCCGGAGCCCGTGGCGCCGACGCACAGGCCATGGGGTCCCATGCCGTACTGCGCGGCCTCCTTCAGGTCCAGCATCACTGGGTCGCCGGCGTCGTCGGTGCCGATGGCCACGCGCAGGAAACCCGTCTCGCCGCGAGGCGCCCAGGCGCGGGAGAAGTCGACATCGCGGTAGTCCGGCACACCCAGCAGCTCAGCGAAGCTCATGGCCTCGCGGGAGGCGTCGTGCTCGTGAGAGTCGGGGGAGAGTCGCAGCGGGCTGAGCAGGTGGGCCAGCGCCGACACCGAGTCGGAGGTCAGATCGTCCAAGGTTCCCGTGACGACCGTGGGTGCGACGTCAGGCCGCGGGTAGCGTTCCACCACGAAACTGCCCGGCTCGCCGCCCTCGCTGATCCGCATGGTGATCGAGCCCGGCTCAGCCCTGCGATCATCCAGCAGGTACACGACCGTGGTGGCCACCTGCCCGAGCGCGATCTGCGGGTCTGACGGCGTCAGGGCATCGGACTCCTTCCCGTAGTGGTCGACCAGGACCAGGATGCGTCCATTCTGTATCTCGGACCTAGTCAGCAGCATCCTCCGGGCCTCTGCCGCGCTGGGGGAGCGGGCATCGAGCTCGGGACCGAGGATGGTGCGCAGTCGTGCCACGGTCGGGACGATGATCCTGCCTGGCCCGAACGGTCCTTGCACCTTCTGCGCGGCCAGCTGCGGCAGCCAGGAGAACCAGTCCCATTCCCCCCGGTACCTGTCATCGACTGCGAGCGCCAGCTGCAGGTCCTCAGGCGAATGGAAGACAGCTGCTTGCGCCGCGATGAGCCGGGCCACCTGCGTCACAAAACCGCGGCTGCCAACGACGCTGACCGCTCCCGTAGAGTCGAGGTCAGCCAGGATCGGCATACCGGGTGTGCTGCCGAAACGAGAACTGACCAGTTGTGCCTCGCTCGCCATGAACGGGTCGCGCCGGGCCCTCACGTTCTCCTCGGACTTCACCGTTATGCTGCGGGCAGGCACGGTCCCGGTGCCGAGCCGGATGGCCAGGAAATCGCTGTCGCCGCGACGCCGCTCCCACAGCCGGTCGGGTGACCTGGCGATGCTCAGCAGCTCCTCAGGTGCCGGGTGAATGCGCCGGGCCGCGGTGAGCTGCCTGGCCTCGGTGGCCCTCAGGTCCTCGCGTTGTGTCTCCAGGTATTCGAGGTAGATGTCGCGGGCCTCGCGTCTGCTTCTGGCGGCCTTGCCGCGCTGGCCGAGCATCATGATGGCCGACGCCAGGACAGTGACGATCATCATGAGTGCGCCGACCGCGGCGAAACTGGAGCGCCTGAACAGCATCATGACGGTCATGGAGGCTCCAGCGCCGAGCAGCGGCAGGATGCGCAGCGCGGCGGCGCCCGCCCCGTCGGCTCCTTCCGCGAGGGTGGGTGGGCTCTCAAGGAACACCTCCGGCAGCGCCTGCAACGCGGGGGTGGTGCGGGCGGGGCGATGAACGATGCGAATGCTCATCAGGTCACCTGGCGGAGGTCATCGCAGCCGCGGCCAGCTCCCCCAGCGCCACCTGCGTCTCCTCGCTGGCCAGATTCAGGCGCAGCGCGGCGCCACCAGCGATATGCCGGTCGTATGGAATCACCGCCGCCGGCAGGCCAAAGGCGCGGAGACGCTGCGCCGGTGGGCCCGGTTTCTCGCGGGGTGTGCGCGGTATCAAAGCGACAAGGATCGTCTGGGGGTTCGCACCTGCTCCCCGCAGCCTGGCGGCGCACCTGACCGCAGCAGCCTCTCCCGACGCGCTGGCAGAGCCTACGACCACGAGTGCGTGCGCCTCGCGGACAAGCTGCTCGGACGGCTCCCGCCCGGCGTCGACGACGGTGATGGCAAAGTATCTGCCAAGGCTCCGGGACATCGCGGCGGTATCCGAGTGAGGCCTGACGGCAGCGAGCCTTCCATTCTGGGGCACCGACATCCCAGCCAGCTGGTTGTCGAAGCTGTTGGTCGGCAGGTCGGATGAGGCGCGGGGAAGCGGAGCGATGTTCAGCCGGGCCTCCAGGTCGTCGCTTGCCCCGGAAGTCACGAAAGCCACCAGCGCGTTGCGCACTGCAGCCAAAGTCATCGCCAGGCCGGTAGCGACGCTGGTGGATCCCACCCCTCCGCTGGCTCCGACGATCACTATCCGCCGGCCGGTGGTGACGGGCCGCTGGGCGCCGGCTGAGGCACGCGCCACCCGGGAGGCCGTGTCGTCGCTGCGGAAGACCCGGGCGAACCACGTGAAGAACCGGCGCCACCTGGGAACGGCATGACGTCCAGACAAGTGCTCGTACTCGCGATGACTGCGCAGGGAGCCCGAAGCCATCGGGGTGGCTTGCGCGAGTGGCGGGGTGGTCTGCGCGAGTGGCGGGGTGGTCTGCGCGAGTGGCGGGGTGGCCACAGTCTGAGGTGGGTGGAGCGGCAGCGGATTCTGCGCGGGAACCGCGCCCTGTGGCATGACCCGCGTAGTCTGCTCGTCCTTGACGATCCGCCGCGTAGTCTGCGGGTCTGTGAAGGCCCGCCGGGTAGTCTGCGGCTCCATGTTCTGGGGCGCGCGGTGTGGCCCGGGCTGTGGGCGGTGTGTATCAGGCTCTGGCTTGTCAGATTGCTGCAGGCGCCCGAGAATCTCATTACTCCATGGCTGGGCTATTCCACGCCGCGGTAGAGGCGGCGGGGTGGGAGAGGATTGTGGGAATTCACCAGGTTCGCTCATTTGAAGCTTCCCAACAGCTGCGTGTAGAGGTCGAACATACCGACGAGAACGGGAATGGTGGCGACCACAGCGAGGGTCTCTAGCCAGGTGCCGATCCTGCGCAACTGGGCGGCAGCCAAGTCTGAGACGTTGATGAACAGCATCCCAGCCAGTGCCAGGGCCAGGACCACGAGCCCTATCACCGCCCATACCGTCGCCCTCTGAGACCAAGCGACAGCACCCAGGCCGGCGATCGCTGCGACGTAGATTGCAGTCCGCTCCGCGGCCAGGGGAAAGTGACGGCCTCGCAGCGTCCACGCCACCACCAGTGCCGCAGTCATCCCAAGCGTCCATGTACTGCCGATCGCGGCACCTGCCAGCGGCAGCATGCCGAGCAACCACAGCAGCGACACCAGCCCCACCGCCACAGACAACACCTGGTGAGCACGATCCAGCCGGCCGACGACCTCGCTGAGCGCCAGACTGGTCCCATTCCCGACATCGGCGTCTGCCTTGAAAACTCCCGCCAGGGTGAGCGCAAGACGCGGCGTCAGCCCGAGCAGTAGAAGCGCGAGCGTCGAGACAACGGCTCCGGCCCTGACCTGATCCGCCACGAAGTAGTGAACCAGGCACCACAGCCCCGCGCCGATGGCAAGTATCCCCAGCCCCAGAGAATAGGCGAAGCGCTGACGGGTGTGGACGATCAACGCCAGGAGCTGGACCGCCAGCCAGATGAAAAGGACCAGCAGCGGAGGCCACCCGGCCGCCAGCTGCAGCCAGACCCACCACAGGCCGACAATCCCTGCGACGGTGAGGTAGGCCCAGGCCAGATCCTGCCGGATGAACCTGAGGCACATGCTGATTGCGTACAGCCCCGCGGCGGCGGCACCCACATCGGTGACGTCGGACCCGCGGCCCTGAAGGAGGAGGACCAGAGCGGCAAGCATGACCAGCGCTGAGCAGAAGCCCAGGGCCCAGCCACGTGCCGCTCCGGCCCATTTTCCGGCGGGATCATGCTCAGCGGTGACGTCCACCAGGTCCGAGACGACCGGCACCGGGGGCGTGTCCGTCGCCACCGACAGCCTCAGCACGCTGCCGTCCTCAAGTCCGAGGTCGCCCATCGGATGTTCCAGGTCAACGGGTTCGCCTAGCGCGGTGGTCAGCATGTAGGCGCCCTGGGGGCCCTGGGACTCGCCGAGTAGGCCGAGGATCTGAGGCAGCAGGGCGGAAAGAGACTGATCGGCAGGGAGCACGAGATCCGCGTTGCGGACGGTGCCCAACACACTGAGCCGGAGGAACGGGTCGTTTGTCATGGCGTTGCTGACGTGCTGACGGGGGCGTAGCGCTGCTGTTGTTGCTGTTGCTTGAGGGCCTCCGCCTGGAAGAGGTACATCACGAAGGCGATGGCCACGCATACCGTGCAGATGACTACGGCCAACACCAGGCTGCCGATGAAAGTCGACACCCGGTCCTGCCATGTGAAGCGGATGCGCTGCTTCCCGAACAGGAAGCCCGCGAGAAGACGCTTCCGGCGCACGGCAACGGCGTCGATGAGCTGGTCGTCGTAGACGTAGGGCACGCTTGCTTCCTTGTCATCATCGGTGGTCGGGCTGTCGCCTGCGGCAGCCAGCCTAGTCACTTCCGGCGACCCTGTGGAGGGTCAGACCTGACAAAAGACATGCCGCAGCATAGGGGCCCGTATGAGGTTGTTTGACCGGAGAACTTATTCACGGATACAGACGAAATCGCTCTGGCAAGGGAATTTGCCTCGTCAAGGCTCTCGTGAACGGCTTCTTGAGATGTCGACAACGAGGATAGCGGAGAGCGGGTGCACAGAAATAGTCAAGTATTTAACTAGAATTACAATCCTAATCATCTTCAATTTTGAACCACCTGTTCGCTGGGGTGGAGCGGTAGGTCTTGATTATTGCCGTGAAGTATGTAAGGTTAACGGCACGGTCGAGAGGCTGCTGGTGACGATGGCTGTACCACTAGTGTTTGTGACCCCTCGGGCGTGTAGAGTGCGATTTGGGCCCTGGGGCCCGTGGTGTGAATAGGTGTTCATTTACCCTGCTGTTTAGCTGTATGGGGTAGATGTCAAAATATCAAGGAAGGGTGTACGATGTATTTCAAAATGACAGATTCGGCCATACCTGGCCTGAACAAGCAGACCTGCAATTCTCATGACAACATTGGCTCGCTTATCACTCGGCTCGTCAATGCTGTTACTCCTCTCGAAGGTAAGTTCTCGGGTGAGGGCTACGTCCAGTTCCAGAACTTCAAGAACAATGCCGACCAGATCACGGTAGATCTACAGAATGCCTTTGGCTCCGTCACTGAGGGGCAGGCTGGCATGAACCAGGCCTTCCTTAACGGTACTGATGAGATGGTCACCAATGCCCGCACCGCCGAGGGCGGCGCCGACTACAGCACGGCGAATTTCCACGGCGCCTGAGTTTTACATTAAGGAATCGAGAGGAGAAGATCATGGCCACAGGAATGAATGCTTACGACACCGAGGTCTCTGCCAGTGTCCAGAGCGAGATCAACAGCGTCTGCAACGAGCTCATGTCAGTTCTCACGGGGCATAGCAGTGATGTGAGCGCCTTCCAGGGCGAGTTCGAGGCCACGGAAGTAGCCGACATGTACGCCGATGTGGAAAGCCGCCTCGGGAAATCCGGCACAGCCGTTGTCGACATCATCAACCTCGTCCGGAACACCCTGAACCTCAACGATGAAACCGCGACCCAGACCATAGGCAACGCCAGGAACTGTGTCGCAAGCATTCGTTGATCATTAGAATTGATATTCTCTGGTTTCCCTATAGTTTCTGCATAATATGAGGGCTATTCAGTAATCACCCCTTCCGTAACATCCCCTCTTGCCGGTCACAGGTTGGTAGGGGTCTGGCTGTATTGCTGAATAAGCGTTGGTGTCTTCTTGATCTAGCGAGCTGTGTGGTGATCAGGATCTCGTCGCCCTTGAGCTTAAAATTACCTGGAATAAGAGGGGTTGCGTCAGGATTTATAGGGGCCGGAGCATATCAAAGCTAGCAGAAGAGATATGCGATGGAAGTCAGCGGTACAGCTTTTTCATTTGAGATATCGGATTCATGGGAGATTATCCCATCCGAGGGTATGGTTGTAGTTAGCGCAGAACCAGGCTATCTAAATTTCCGGCCAACGTTTGTGCTTCGAGAATTTCGGATTGATGACTTTCGTCCCGATGTCCTCGCGTCTATCTCTCAAGCTAATCTGCGCGGCCTTCCTGAAACTATGCAAGGGGCTTATGCCGTCCAGGTTGAGGCTATCCCCGATGGGAACGCCGGACCAGGTCCACGCGAGAGGCGGCGGATTACGGCTCTGGCACCAATGTTGCCTCCGAATAAGGATGCTCTTGGGCTTCTCATGATCCAAGATCTATTGGTAGTCGGTGAAGCTGTAGCGGAACTCACGCTTACTGTTCCAGTCATGTCTTGGCAACCAGACGGCCTCATTCAGCAAACGCTGAACACGCTCCGACCTCTTCCTAGGCCTGGTCTACCTGAAACGGTGGTACAGGTACCAAACGCTGAACTCGACCAGTGGGCAACGGCTCGCGATGGTGCACCTCGTGAAAAAGTTGCTGTGCAGGGGCATCTTCCACTTGCGCTTCTGGGAAAGGTTTTCGCGCTTTCAATCACCGCGATGAGTGAGCTCAAAGATCTGGCGCCGTCTAGGTTCTTTGGGCGCAAGGTGCGGCAACCAGCGCTGCGTGATGAGCTAGCTGCGGCTGGTATCGTTGATGCCGACGGAAAGCCGACGGAAGTTGGTACGTCACTCCTCGATATCATTCAGCACGGAAACGCATGGTCGCTGGAAGTATCGGGCCTCATGGAAGATGCACGCAGCATTGAGGGCTGGGGGGTTGAGGATGCTTCGCTACTGTTTGTTGGACCATCACCAAAAGACCCAATCGATGGTATGGGTTTTGTCGGCTATTGCTCCACTGACGATCTGCCACGGGTATTGCTTATGTGGTCAGGCACACAGCCCGGGTGGCAAATGTCTTTCCGGCTTCCGGAACTGAGCGCAAGAGACGTTGCTGGTCGCCTAATTGATGTGCCAATTTCATATCAACTTGACGATGATGCGGCTGAATTCGAGAGTCAGCCGTGGAGATGTTTTAGCTACAGTGATGTGACAGGTAAGGAAGGTGTCACATGGGTCACGACGCCAGATCGTGGTGCGGCGTTATGCACCCAAGGAGCTGAACATGATCATTGGGTACTAACTTCCTTTGACAGACAGCCGCTCTGGGCTTATCTTGCAGCGGCTGCTATGACAATTAGCTACGGAGAAAACGATGGACTATAGCGTCGATGCTGCGACCTGCAATTCTATCTTCGATGACGTAGATGGCTACGTTACAGAAGCCAGTACTGCTCATGACTCGGTGTCAACGGATATTGACAACATGGCAGCAGCCTGCTCCACTGGGAAGGCAGCATCCATAGGGCCTGCCTTGAACGATGTCTATAACCGTCTACTAGCTTCAGCTATGTGCACGGCTGAGCAACAGACTACCAATGCTGCTGCTGGTGGCCGGGAAGCCGTATCTGCCATTCAAAATGGCGATGAGGAGATGTCAAATAATGCTGAAACTGCTGCAAACTCAATGGATGAAGTTACGGTTGATTGGAAGGAATAATGATCGTCACTACTACTGATCTCGACAACTGGGCTGACTCCGGTACGCTTGAAAGCGAAGCGAGTAATCTCAAAACGCATGGATCAGACTTTAAGACTGCTGTCAGTAATGCCAAGTCTAGCTGGGATGGGTTGAGTTCGTGCTACCACACGCCACATGAGGATCTGCTTTACTCCGCACTTGATGTCCCTGTGACCGCCTCCCAGGACGTCGGAACCGGAACCGAAACTATTAAAACGGCCATTACCACCTTCACTTCCACCGCTAGTGCGTTGGAAACTGAACGTACTTCGCTGTTGGCTGAGGTAGAGGCGCACAACGCAACGCCCGAAGCGTGGACGAACAATAGTGATGGAACTGAGCCTATCTGTAAACCTGTTACAGATAATGAAGCATACCCCGATGTAGACAGCGAAGGACTGGACCTGCAAAGGAGGGTCGATAATCTGGCTCAGCGGTACCAGGACGCTGTTGATACCTGTGTGAATAGCTTAAATGCGATCCAAGAGGATGGAACTCAAGGCGATCCTCTCAGTCCTCTTCTTAAATATGTCCGAGGTAGGATTATGGCTGCCGCTGGGATTGCTGCTGAGGGTATAAAGGTAGTCAAGACCCGCTACTATAGTCAACAGACTATTCAGTTTGGTGAGCGCTCTGTCAAACTCAAGCCAGCCTTAGTAAGGGAATCTTCTGAGTACTTTTTTGATATTTTCAATAAGCATCGCGTTGGACCTGAGCCACAAGGTTTTTGGGGTAGATTTGGATCAAGGTTTAAGTCTTCTTTCGTTGGTCCTTCTCGGGGTGTGTGGTCTGAGCCGAAATTTTTGTCTTCGGTAACTCGTGACGGAGCAACAGATGCGTGGTCTTCTACTACGAAGGTTGGTGTCTCTGCGGTCGGAAGAACGTTGGGTCGTGGCTTGTTTGTGGCAGGTGCTCTGCTCAATTATAAGAGTGAATATGATTCTGCCAAGACGCGATACGAGAATCAGCCAGGCCTTACTACTGAGCAGACTGAGTGGAAGGCTAATGAGAGCGCATTCGTCCGGACGGCTGGGCAGATCGGGACAACGGCAGCTGTAACTGCAGCAGCCTGTTCCGTTGTTCCTGGAGTTGGTACTGCTGCGGGTTTTGCTATTGGTTCAGCGGTTGGTGCAGTCACGATGCTTCCTACTGGAGGCGGTAAGAACGTCGGTGACCGAATTGGGGACGCTTCGGAGGGGATCTACAATGGAGGCAAGAAGCTTTTCAAGAAGGTCTTCGGGTAGCTAGCCCGATTCGGGCGGATGTTCCGAATATAGCTGACTGTTTGAGTGCCGTTCTCTCTGCACATCCGCTCTTTGATTTATTGGACTGCTGGCTTTCAGTGCGAGGCGGTGTCTTTTGGGCTGGTTCGCTGTTGAGCGCTCTTGGTCAGGCTATGGTGATGGTCTGGCTGGCCGTTAGTGTTGTTGGCCACGATCCCGTCAAGGATGGTGCTGATCTGTGCGGTACCCAGGGGAGTGTGGAGGATTGCGAGGCGGTATATGGCTCCGCCGATGAGCAGGTCGGCTAGGTCTTCGGGGGCGGTCGTCACGTTCAGGAGGCCTGCGTCCCGCACTCGGGTGAGGGTGTCGGTGAGCAGCCGTCGTGGCGGGTCGATGATGCGTTCCCGGTAGCGGGCGCGCAGCTCCTCGTCGGGCTGTCGGTGGATGTCCAGCGCGGCGGCCAGCCACGAGTTCGCCCCGGCGCTGACCGACTCGGTCAGCATCACGCAGATCCGGCGGAGGTCGGCCACCGGATCGTGGGTGGGGGTGAAACTCCGGTCCCCAATGCTCTGCGCCATGGTGTCGACGACCAGGTGGGCCAGCGACGACCAGCGCCGGTAGATCGTCGTCTTGGCCACCCCGGCCAGGCGGGCGACGTCATCAATGCGCAGACCCGAATAGCCCTTCTGCGTGAGCAGGGCCAAGACGGCCTGCATGATGCGTCCCTCGGCGTCCGGGTTACGGGGGCGTCCCCGCGAGGATCCCGTCGGACGGGGCCGGCTGACGTGCGGCGTCCAGCTGCCGCTCTGGCCGCGTTGGTCGTCGTCGTGCGGGCCACGGCGTCTTCTTCTGCCTCGCCGGGACGATGCCTGGGCATCGCCTGTCTCGCCATCCCCGCCGGTGGTTTCTCCTGGTGGCATCGGCTCCCTCTTGCTGGAAATATTACGCTACTGATAGTAGCGTAATAGCACGCGCAGAGGAGGTTATGTCATGGACGGCAGGCTTGATGACCGGGAACGGTGGCTCGTCCCGCTCTCGCTGGCGGCGTCCTTCCTCGCCAACGATGGGGAGGAACTGCTCACGATGGCCCCCACGTTTCAGAAGACCCTCGATGCGCTGCCGTCATGGCTCCGGCTCCCGCTTCCCCGGGACCTCGACCAGCGGCATGTGAACGTCGGTATCGCGATGATGGGAGGGCTGTGCGTGGCAGCGGTGGCCAACGGCATCCGGACCCGCGGCCGGGGGCGGCTTTACCAGGACTTCCAATGGGGTTTCGGGCTTCATGGGTTTGGGCATCTCCTGGCGGCTGCGGCGGCTAGGAGATACACCACCGGGTCGGCCACGTCGCCCTTGGTTGTGATTCCCCAGCTGATCTACGCTCTCCGCGCCCTGCGCCGGGCCGGCGTCCCCCGGACGATGCATCCGCTGCGAGCTGCGGGGGTCCTGGGCGGGTGGCTGGTGTTGTCGCACGTGATGGGTGCTGTGGTGTCGGCGCACCTGAGGAAGCGCGATGACAAGCGATGACCACGCGTGGGTCCTCAGTGCGGCGCTCCTGGGGGACTGCGGCCTTCATCAAAGGCTGCCTCAGTGTCTGATTGTGTAGTCTGATACTTTTATATGCATGAGTCGTACGACTATTGCTGTCAGGGAAGAGACGCGTGCCCGCATCAAGGCCGGTGCCGCCAGCGAGTCAAAGACCATCGACGCGTATCTGCGCATGCTGCTGGACGAATATGAGCGCCGTCGGTTCTGGGCGTCGTTTGAGGACGTCACCCCGCATTCCTATGCTGCGGCGGTCTCCAGCGACGGCGATGCGCTGGACGAGGGGTACAGCGCTGAGGACCGCGCTCTCGCAGCTGAGGAAGCGTGACGATGGCAACTGCGGTGCCTGGTCGCGGCGACGTGGTGTGGTTGTCGATGGATCCGACCCAAGGGCATGAGCAGCGTGGTCACCGCCCGCACCTGGTGCTGTCGGATGAGCGTTTGGCGCAACGCATGGGTTTGGTGATCGTTGTTCCGATGACCAGCGCACACCGGCCGTGGGCGACCCGGGTGAAACTCGCCGAGAATTCTTACGCCATCGGCGAGCAACCCCGGACGGTCTCGATCGCGCGCATCACCCGCACCGATCGTGCGGGATACGACGTCACGGACGTGGTCCGCGTCATCACCACCCTCCTTGAGAACTGACCCAGCCGGGGTCGCCGAGAGTCCAGTGGGCGGGGCAATAGCAACAAATCGACAGGCCCCAGCTCAGGTTTAAGGCGATAACATGCTGGCCCTGTTGCTGGTTTGCTGGCCTTGTTCACGTTTGCCTGTGCTGTGAGGCCAGCAAACAGCGATAAGGCCAGCAAAACAGGACGAGATCAGCGATAACGACACCGCAGGCCAGTGCCGGAACGCTGAGCCTACTCAGGCCACACTGGCCGCGTAGATGCTGTCGATGGACTGGGCGAGTGTCGAGTTGAACTCCTCCTCGGACTGGCCGTCCGATAGCCCCTCGAGCAGAGCGCGGGAGAAGCTGGCGATCAGGCCAGGGTTGCGGGCCAGTCGGGCGTTGGCGTCCTCGCGCTTGTAACCGCCGGACAGCGCGACGACACGCGTCACCCGCGGATGCCGCATCAGGCCGGAGTAGAAGCTATCGACGCTCGGGATGGTCAGCTTGAGCATGACGTCACGCCTCTCGGGGAGCGCGTCGAGATGTTCGGTCAGTGCATCCAGGAGCAGCCTCTCGGCCTGCTCCTTGTCCGGGGCGTGGATGTCCACCTCCGGCTCGATGATCGGCATCAGGCCGGCGTCGAGGATCTGGCCGGCGACCTCGAACTGCTGGTCGACGATGGCGCGCACCCCCTCGGGGTCGCCGCGCAAGATCACCGAACGCATCTTGGTGCCGAACACATGTGCGGCCACAGCCCGGCTCAGGAGCGCGCCGAGGCCGGGCATCGGTTTCATGACACGGACGCCGTGCGCCTCATCGGCCAGTCCTTTGTCGACCTTGAGGAAGGGCACCACGCTCTTGACGTCCCATAGGTAGTCGGCCGTCGGGCGGCCCTCGACCTCAGAGTCCATGGTGCGTTCGAAGAGGATCGCGGCCAAGACGTGCTCGGGGCTGAAGGCCGGGCTGGTGATCACCCGCGTGCGCATGGCATGGACGAGATCGAACATCTCCTCCTCGGAGGAATAGCGGTCGGGTCCGATGCCGTAGCCTTCCAGTGCGCGGGGCGTGGACCCGCCCGACTGGTCGAGGGCCGCGACGAACCCTCTGCCGTCTCGCATGCGGTTCAGTTGCTCAGTGTTCATGATCCCTCCAATGGGCCGCGGGCGCGGACTTTCCGGGCTCGCGGAGCTACTAACAGCTTAGGTGAGAAGAATTCTCAGATAAAGGGTGTGCGTCGCTTATCCGTGGGACGAACCTGGGAGTCATAGGCGAGCTAGCCTTACCCGGGCGGGGTTGGCCACCAAAACATATGAGGTAATGAATGCCAAAGTCCCTCTCGGCGTCGACCACATCCATCATGGTCCATGTATGCACGAGCAGTACCGCGCATCCCTTGTACTTGTACTTCACTGTCCGGTGATTGAGGCATGTCTCATGCCGCTGTTGCTGCTTTCTTTCGGGCTGAGCGCGAGGGCAATCCTGCGATGAGGATGACACCGATCAGTAAGGCGATATCGACGACGAAGGTCCATGCCATCGCGTGTTGGTGACCAACGGTTGCCACGCACGAGAAGTAGAGGGTTCCAAGAAGCGCGACGCCGGCAGAGGCGGCAAACTGTTGCGAAGCGGTGACGATCCCACTGCTGACTCCGGCTTTCATCGGAGGTACGTCGGAGAGAGCGACGCCGATCAGTGTTGGAAGGACCAATCCATTCCCGAACCCAGTCAGGCAGACCGCGATGATAATCAGTCCGACTGTTGACAGTCCATCAATCGTCAGCCCGAGGGCGGCGATGATGAGACCAAGGATTGTGATCATGGCACCTGTGCGGATGGCACGTTGCCGGTTTTGGGCGACCCAACCTCGCATGAGTAGCGAACTGAGTGCGAACGTCACTCCTGATGGGGCGAACACCAAGCCGGCATGCAGTGGCTCGACATGTTCTCCTTGCTGCAAGAGAATCGTCAATCGGAACATAAAGCTGGCAAAGAAGGCCATGAAAAAGACTGATGCGATCGTACCTCGTGCTAACGACGGGACTGTGATGAGTTTCGTGTCGAGTACGGGGTCTCCACCGCGTTCGCCGAGCCGGTCTTCCATGCGGATGACAAGCCATAGGAGCAGAACACCGATTACGGGTCCTATCCACATCCAGGCTGGCCACCCATGCTGGCGTCCCAGAACGAACGGCAGGAGCAGTAATGCCAGGGAGACGGCAATGCCTATAGCTCCTTGAGCATCTATCGAGGGAGCATTAGCGCGCCGGCTCTGGGGCACAGCCAAGAGGGCGGCAACGAATGTGAGTGCCGCGATGGGTACGTTGATGAGGAAGATAGCCCGCCAGCCCAAACCTGCGAGATCGGCGTGGACGAACCATCCGCCGAGGATTTGGCCGGCGATCGAGCCCATTCCCGTGGCAACGCCGTACCAGGCCATAGCCCATCCGCGTCGTTCGCCTGGTAACACGATATTGATTGCTGCGAGAACCTGCGGGATCATGACCGCGGCGGCGAAACCCTGCAGGATCCGGGCGAAGACGAGGAATCCGGCAGAGCCGGCTAGCCCGCACAGCAGGGACGTGGCGGCGAAGAGCGCGAGCCCCCACAGATACATCTTGCGGTGCCCATATATGTCGCCAAGACGACCGCCGGTGATGAGTCCACTCGCATAGGCGAAGGCATACCCTCCCACGACCAGCTCAAGCTCTGCCTCACTTGCGCTGAGAGCCCCCTGAATGGCCGGTGCGGCGACGTTGACGATGAAGAAGTCGAACTGCCCCATGAACGCGGCAACAAGCAGCGTGGTGAGGAACAATCCCTGACGCTTTATTGTGGATGTCATATATCTACAATAACAGCCTGTGACAGACTGGAAGCATGCGTGTCTCGAAGGGGGTGGAATGGGCCCTACACACAGCGCTGCTTCTGGCTCAGGCCCCAGAGGGCTCGTGGACCGCGCGCCGGACTATCGCTGAGTTCTATGACCTACCTGAGCCCTATCTGGCCAAGTATCTTCAGCGCCTGGTTGCAGCAGGGGTGTTGGTGGCTACCACGGGTCCCCGAGGGGGTTACCGTCTGGCAGCTCCACCAGAAGAGATCACTGCCCTGGCTGTGTTTGAAGCCATTGAAGGGTCTGCTCCCGCTTTCACTTGTCAGGACATTAGGCGTCATGGCCGTGGCGCCGCCACCGCTGAGGAGTGCAGGCGTGAGTGCATTATCCACACCCTTGTTGACTCCGCCGACGCTGCGTGGCGGGCTCAGCTGGCGGGAAAAACCGTGGCCGATCTTGTGAATGTTCTTCCTGAAACGCTTAAAGATCGCACTTCCGACATCCTTTCTGAAGCGGCATCTGGGGCGAGTGTGGCCGCTAAGCGCCGTCGCTAGGGCTGGCAGGGATAGCGATGGTTGAGCGGGTTCGATGGGGTGTTGAGAAGCTCGCCCTAGGTCGGTGGGCATAGGGTTTCACCATCTTGATCTGCTCAGCGTCGGATGACGTGAGAGACGATGATCCGGCTGTTCCTGCTGAAAGCCTGTTGAGGAATATAGCTTTCTGCATTCCTGGAGGCTTACTCATGTCGCTACTATAACCTTGGTTTCGGCGAGGGGGCGCTAGCCCCTGAGGCGTCTATGAGTAAGCCTCCAGGATGTCAATTTTTTTTACATGAGTGAGATGGTTTAGGCCCGGATTCGCGCGCTGTCCCATAGTTGGCCTGCGGCGAATACCCGGCTGGGTTTCATGGCATCGGTTTTTGCGTCGAGAATGGCTGGGTCCACTAGGGTTCCTCTCGGCATCTCGGTGATCTCGACTGTGCGCCCTAAGGCTTCAGCCATGGTCTCTCCGATTTCCCTTCTACGTGCTGGGCTAACCGAGATTCCTGGCGTCGGCTCAATCTCGATGTTGATTTTTGAGTCGTCAACGGAAGCTCGCCAGAAAAGGAGCTCACCTGGTGTGAGTGCTTCATAGAAAGCCTGCTCTACGGCTCCCGCAGTCAGGCCGCCCGGTAGTGTCGGGCCGCGGCCATGGAACGTAATGATGGGAAACTCCGTGTCATTACCATTACTGAGGGTAACCCGGTCACCGGTCTCGTAGCGCAGCAAGGGCATTGCTTCTCGGAGCAATGGGGTGATCAGCAACTGACCGGTTCCATCGCGACGGATCTTGCCGTCATCACACAGCACCTCAGCAAGCGCTATATCGGACCACCAGCGGATGGTTCCATCTGGCCAGGTTCCGGCGAGTGATCCGGCTTCGGTGCAGCCGAATTCCTGTGCCACCTCGGCTCCTCCCCAAGACTGGGATATGAATCGTTGTTTCGCGGGTGGTAGGGGTTCGCCACCGAGGAAGATGTTGCGGAGGTTAGGTGCATCTCGGGCAGGGTCATTGCCTTGGGCCACCATCGCGGAGGCGATGAGAAGAATTTCGGTCGGTGACGACCATGTCTTCGTGACATTAAGGTCTTTGATGACACGGGCAGCGCGGCTTGGCGGGGCAGCCAGAGTTCTGCTGGCTCCAGCAATGACGGTCGCTCCCTTTTGTCGTCCGCAGGCATCAGCGAGCATTCCAGCTACAACGAAAGCGTATGGGATGCGGATGAGAAATACGTCATCTGCAATGATTTCTGAGGGCTTTCGATCGAACCGGATGCCGAGCTCGCGCCATTCGCGTTCCGTGTAGAACGACACTGATGGAATTCCGGTCGTACCGCTTGATTCGTGATAGGTGGCGACTTCCCTGCGAGGTACAGCTAGAAAACCAAATGGATATCCGGAGCGGAGATCTTCTTTGGTCGTTGGGGATAGTTCTTCGAAACAGGTATCAGAATCAAGAATCTGCTGGTAGAATTCAGATTTCCGCGCCTTTTCAATCTGTTGGGAAAGTGTCATCGCAAGGTCGGTTTTGGAGGGTGGGGTAAGGGTTACTAGGTGTTCAGGAAGCGACATTCCTTGTATTTCTTCTTGACTGGTGCCAGAGAAGACTTTGCGTACTTTTCCAGTCGCTCCTGTCGCGATGTGCATATTGGTCCATTCGACGTAGCGGATGATGCTCGGGATGTTAGAGTCTTGAAGTGCTTCAAAGATATGTTTCTTGGCTTCTTGGCCGACATTGGTGAAGAAGCGAATTGCCGCTGTGACCTCTCTGGTCTTCTGTTCGGTGAAGACGCTGGCATCGAGGATGTCCGGATGAGAGTTCATAATCCTTTCTTCCAGCAGTAGAGAGTAAATTCCGGTTTCATGGTCGATCACGTCTGTGCGCCGGTCGAGCTGGAAATAGTTGCCGTCTGAGTCGCGGACGGCAATGTCCCCGGTGATGAAGAACTCTCCGCGGCGGTCAGCCCAATATCTCGTCTGATCGTTCCAATAACCAGGGGCCACATGCTCAGAGGCCACTGCCAGGAGTCCTGGTTGTCCGTCCGGTACCGGGTCTCCGTCCGGGGACAGAACTGTTGCGCTTGTGCCGGGGGCCGGTTTTCCAACGCATCGTGGCTGAGGTCGATCCCCTCGTTTAATGCGGTGGCGAAAGGCTCCCCAGCCCATCTCCGAGGAGCCGAGCCCATCACCGACAGCGAAGTCAGGGGGTCGGTTCGCAGAGTCGACCAGCGCCCTTACGTGCTTTGCGTGTGCTGTGTCTCCCATGTTCACCCAGAGTTTGACTGAATCTGCCAGCTCGTCCTGCCGCCCGGAGGCGACCAGCTCTGTCAGCGTCGTGCTGAATGCTGCTACTGCGTCAGGCTGGGCAGCACGCGACGAGGCGATGAGGGTTTCAGGCTCGGGTAGCGGTAGTACTATGGCGCGAATGCCGCCCAGAGCGCACATAGAGAAGAAAGCAAGACCGGCAGTGTGAGTGGCCGGCATCGCGAGTATGAATGATTTCAAGGATGGCATTAACTCGTCCGTGACATAATGCCAGGCCCCAGAGACCGCCTGTCTGTCGCTCCACATGACGATTTTCGGTAATCCCGTCGTTCCCGATGTGTGGAAGAGTGCCGCAGGTGCCTCTGGGGTGCGTGCCACCGCCTGGGATCGGCTGGGTGTAGTCGCAGCGATCAGATGCCCATCAAGTGATTCCAAACCTGATGAGGCGACGGCAATGCTGGCCGCAGGGGGCACTTCTTCAGCAATTGTGATGACCTCGGATGCTCCAGAATGCTGTAGAAGATGACCAATTGCATCCTTGTCGAGTCGTGGATTGATCATCAGGGGAATGCGGCCAGAACGTACCGCAGCCAGCGCCGCTATGGGTACGCGGATCCCCTCAGGTAGGACGATGGCGACTACTGGGGTGCCATGTCCTGGTGGAGGCCCCAGGCGACTGCCCATCGCTTCCACCTCATCGCGAACTCGTTGAAGATTCCACGTCACCAGGTCTTCGGAGTTTGAGTGCTCCGGGAGTCCAGGTGCCAGCACCTCGAACCCCTCCCTGACTACGCCGTTATCCAGCAGCGTGCTCAATGTTGGATTGGGCATTACCTCTCCTCATCTGCTTTGCAAGCGGTATTTCTATCGCGGATAGTACAGATAGATAATACCCATAATTGGAGGAAAGAGTGCCTCTGTTGGAGGAAAATTCTTTAGTTAAAAAGTGAAAAACTAGAGAAGAGCAGGGGCCGATGACATACTTGCTGCCGGACCACATCACAGGCGCTGGGCAAGGACCGTGATGTGCGGACGACTGCCGTTTGACGAGCGGGTATGGGTGGAGATCGCTTGGAATCCCACGGATTCCAGGTGATTGGTTAGTTCTCTCTCCGATCAGTAGAAGGCCTCGGTAACGGCATGATCAAAGGGGTACCGTCCAGTCCCAGGGCCCTGACCAACGTTGTCACGGCCCTGGGGTTGCCGGCGACGCTGTCACTTATCTCGACCATTTTCAACGGCACCAAACACCATGCCCTGGCCGTGGGGCTGTGGGCGGCAACCGCCGGGCTGGGAATCGCGCTCGGACCTGTGGTCGGAGGACTACTCCTGCTGCACTTCGACTGGCCAGCACTGTTCTGGATCAATATCGCGATCGTGCTGCCTGTCGCCGTCATCTCACCACTGCTGGTGCCCGAGTCCAGGGGCAGCAACCTGGGCCGGTTTGACACGGTCGGCGTGATCCTGGCGATCGCTGCTCTGGGCCTGTTTGTCGGCTCAATCATTGAAGGTCCGCAGCTCGGCTGGACGACACTTCCGATCCTCGGTGGCCTTGCCGCGTCGATTGTGCTGGCGGGAGCATTCATCGCCTGGGAGAGGCGGGTTGAATCCCCCCTGCTGGATCTGAGCTTGTTTAGGGAAACGAACGTGACGGTGTGCAGCTCAGCGATCGGCCTGGCGTTCTTCTCCCTGTTCGGCTTCACATTCACCATCACGATCTATTTCCAGGCGGTGCGTGGCTACAGCGCCCTACAGGCGGGGCTCGCCATCCTGCCGTTCGCGATCGTCATGGGTGCCTGCTCCCCGCTTGCGCCGGTGCTGGCCCGGCGGTTCGGGACCGGCCGCTGCGTGCCCTTCGGCATTGCGCTGATGGGAGTCGGTTTCTGGATCGTGTCATTCGCGGACGCCACGAACCCCTACTGGGCGGTCATGGTTCCCGCGATGATCTTCATGGCTATGGGGCTGGCATTCGCACAGGGGCCGGCCACCGACATCATCTTGTCCGCCGCGCCCCCCGACGAGATCGGCGTCGCTTCAGGTGTGAACGACTCCATCCGGGAGGTGGGCGGCACGATCGGCGTCGCCGTTCTTGGCTCGATCCTCACCCACGTGTATCGCAACGAGATGTCAACGGTGATCTCCGGGAAGCCATCGCTGGCCACGGCAGGTAACTCGATCATGGCGGCCCAGCAGATCGCGTCCACGCTTCCCGACGCTGCGCAGCAGACGGCACTGCAGACCGCGGCCTCTGATGCCTTTCTGTCCGCCCTTCACCTCAACTGCCTGCTTCTGACCGGGATCATGTTTGTGGCGTCGGCACTCTTCGCGGTCAGCTTCGCCCGTCAGGCACGCCGTTGAGAGCGAAGCGCTATGACTACGCCGGTTGTTTGCTGGCCTTATTCACGTTTGCCTGTGCTGTGAGGCCAGCAAACAGCGATAAGGCCAGCAAACCGGGACGGGTGAGTGTGCGGTGGGTGCGGCGACCGCGACCCTTAGCGGGGCAGCAGGCCCATCGACCGGACCTCCTCCGCCTCCGACCTCAGCTCGTCGACGGAGGCGTCGAAGCGGGTCTTGGCGAAGGCGTTCAGCGGCAGGCCCTGGACGATCTGCCAGTCCCCGCCGGCGCAGCGGACCGGGAACGACGAGACCAGGCCCGCCGGGACGCCGTAGGAGCCGTCGCTGACGACCGCCATCGACGTCCAGTCGTCCTGGGGTGTGCCGAGCAGCCAGTCGCGGACGTGGGCGATGGTGGCGTTCGCCGCCGACGCCGCGCTCGACTTGCCCCGGGCCATGATCACCGCGGCTCCTCGCCTAGCGACGGTGGGTAGGAAGTCGAAGGCGATCCAGGCGTCGTCCGCGATCCACTCCGCCGCCGGCCTGCCGCAGATCTGCGCATTGAAGGCGTCCGCGTACTGCGTCGCCGAGTGATTGCCCCAGATCGTCACGTGCGTCACATCCGCGACCGGGCGACGGGCCTTCGCCGCCAGCTGCGCCCGGGCCCGGTTGTGATCTAGGCGGGTCAGCGCCGTGAACCGCTCCGCCGGGATCCCGTCGGCATGCCGCGAAGTGATCAATGCGTTCGTATTGGCCGGGTTGCCCGTCACCACCACCCGGACGTTAGGGGCAGCCGACGAGGCCAGAGCCCGGCCCTGCTCGGCGAAGATGGCGGCGTTGGCCTCCAGCAGGTCGGCGCGCTCCATCCCCGCCTTGCGCGGCGAGGCGCCGACCAGCATCGCGACATTCGCGTTGTCGAACGCCACCCGAGGATCGGAGGTGACCTCAATGCCCTTCAACTGCGGGAACGCGCAGTCGAGGAGTTCCATCGCCACCCCGTCGAGGGCCCGCACCGCGGCGGGCACCTCCAGCAGTCGCAACTCGACGGGCTCGTCGCCCAGCAGGTCGCCGGAGGCCAGCCGGTAGACCAGCGCGTAGCCGATCTGCCCGGCCGCTCCCGTGACAGCTATCCGCCTGGTCATCGCTCAGCGGACGTTCAGGTCGCCGACGAGCACGCAGCGGCGCCTCCGGGTGAAGCTGCGCGCCGACGTGAGGCCCTCACCGGTGGGCCCGGCGATGGTGAACGTCGGGTAGCCCTCGCCACCGATACCGAGGCCGTTGAACGACGGCCCGTTCTTCACGAAGATCGTGGTCTGAATCAGCTTGCCCATCTTCGTCAGCTTGTTGACGTTCAGGCTGTGCATGACCGCGGTGTGACGGTTGCCGTGCTCCAGCTCGACGGCCAGGTCGATGGCGGCGTCCACGTCCGGCACCCGGACCAGGCCGATCACCGGCATCATCAGCTCATGTACCACAAACGGGTGGTCAGCGGAGGCCTCGCACACGATCAGCCGCACCCCAGCCGGCGGGGTGACGCCGATCGCCTCCAGGATCTTCGCGGCCGGCTTGCCCACCCACTCGGTGCGGGGCTTGCCGTTCGCCACCAGGAGGTTCTCCAGTGCCGTGATCTCCGCGCCCGTCGCCTCGTAGGCGCCGTTCTTCAGCATGCAGAACTTCAGCATGTCCGCGATGGAGTCGACCGCGATGATCTCCTTCTCCGCGGTGCAGGGCAGGTTGTTGTCGAAGGTCGCGCCGTCGACGATGCACCGGGCGGCATGCTCGATGTCGGCGCTCTCGTCGACCACGGCGGGCGGGTTGCCCGCACCGGCGCCGATGGCTTTCTTCCCGGAGCTCAGCACCGCCTTGACGATGCCCGGGCCGCCCGTGGCGACCAGCATGTTGATGCGGGGATGGGCCATCATCGCGTTGGTGTTCTCCAGCGACGGCGCCGTCACCGTCACCACCAGGTTGTCGGGCGCCCCGGCCTCGCGCAGCGCCCGGTTGATGCGACGGACCTGCCAGCACGACAGCCGTGCGACGCGCGGGTGCGGGCTGAACACCACCGAGTTGCCGGCCGCCAGCATCCCGATGGAATTGCAGGTGATGGTCTCGGTGGGGTTGGTGGTGGGGGTGATGGCCCCGATCACGCCGTAGGGCGAGTACTCGACGGTGGTCAGGCCGTCATCACCCGACCACGCCTCCGTGAGGAGGTCCTCCACGCCCGGCGTCTCGGCGGCCGCCACCTTGTTCTTCAGATACTTGTGGCCGGCATCACCCATCCCCGACTGCGCCACGGCCTGCTCCGACATGTAGTCGAGGGCCTCGGGCGCCAGCATCGCCTCGCGGATCGCGGCGACGTAGCGGCGCCGGTCCGCCATCGTGTGCGTCATGTACTCGCGCTGGGCGCGGTAGGCGGCCTCCACCGCCGAGTCCATGTCCGCGAACACGCCGTCGCCGGTCGGCTCGTCCTGGGCCGGGGCCGGCACCGGGCATGCGGCAGGCGCAGGGGAGGACGCCGCGGACTGGTTGGGGACCATCGCCGCGAGGACCTCGCGGATGGTGGCCTCTAGCTTGTCTGAATCGATCTTCATTGACTATCTCCCATTGTTGTTCCAGTCCTGCAGCGCGCAGGTAGCAATCTCAATATCTTCCTCAGAGGAGCCGCCGGAGACCCCAAGGCCTCCGACCAGTCTCTGGTTCACAAAAACGGGCCTGCCGCCCCCGAACAGGACTACCCGCCCGGAGTTGGTGTCGGCCAGGCCCGGGAAGGCACCGTCATCCCTGGCCAAGGGGCCGAGGGACTCGGTCGGGGCCTTGAAGGCGACGGCGCTCCACGCCTTGTTGATGCCCACCTCGGTGGCGGCCAGCAGCGCACCGGGCATCCGGTGCAGCAGCATCAGGTTCCCGCCGGAGTCCACGGTCGTCACCACGACCGCGACCCCCAGCCGTGCCGCATGCGCCTCCGCGCACTCCGCCAGCCGCTTCGCCGACGCCAGCCCGAACTCCTCGGTGCTGGGCGACGGCAGCGCCGCCGGGGCCTCCTGCCCGCTCAGGGAGCGGGTGACGACATCACGCACGATCTGTTCCACCTCTTCATCACGCCAGGTCTCAGTCAGCCTCGACAGCGCATAGACGGCGTCGGAGAGGCGGTTTAGGTATTTGATGACCTCTGGCCTCACGGGCTCCGTCTCAGCCAGGGTCAGGACGCGCCGCTCTGCGCGGCGCACGATGGTGCGAGCCGTGTGGAAGGCGCCGGAGCGGCGGTCGCGCCCCGGGACTACGAACTCGCGCTGCGGCCCGGTGACCGCCAGGCAGTCGTCGATCAGGTGCTCCAGGTCGACCACGTCGTCAGCATCGACCTTGCCCGCCAGGATCTCGGCGCCCTCGGCGTCGCTGGCCAGCTCGGCGGCCAGCACGAACAGCCGCTGCTGCACCTCGTGGACGCGGCGACGCCATTCCCCGGGGGGGAGCTGCGCCTTCGCCTGACCGAGCGCGGCATTCGCCTCATCGACGGTGCCGTAGGCCTCGACGCGCATGCTCTGCTTGGCGACCCGGGAGCCACCGAACAGCCCCGTGTCACCCTTGTCGCCGGTGCGCGTGTAAACGTTTGGCATGTGTTGTAAGCCTTCAAACTCTATGCCGTCGGTGATACCGGCGGCGGTGCCAGCTGGGGGAGTGACGGGTCGACCAGGGTGATCCGGTGCTTGCGTGCCCTGTCGCGGGCCAGGGCCGTCACCAGGGCGCGCGGCCGCAACCTGACGGTGGCGCCGTCCGGGATGCCCATGACGTCGGACTCCGTCAGGAGTCGCTTGTCGCAGTCGATGACGCCCGTATTGGCCGCCGGCTCGGGGGGAATGTTGGTGGCCCGGCGGGGTGGGTTCACCGGTGCCTCGGCGGTCTTCTGCGACGGGTCCAGGGCTGCGCCGACGGCGCTGTCCAGGGACTCGGGCCGCGTCAGGTGCACCCCGAACGACCGCAGTGCGTCCAGGTTGCCCCGCAGCATCTCCTGGTAGCCCGCCGGCATGGCCGGGAACCACTCCTGCTTCTCCGGGGCATCCGGGCAGACCCCGACCTCGGAGACGACCACCGGCTTGTCCAGCATGATGAACTCCGCCATCACGTTGCTGGCCAGGCAGTCGCCGATGCCGTGCGCGACCTTCGCCGCCAGATTCGCTGTGAGCGTCGGCACGATCAGCAGGTCGTGGGCCTGCACCAGCGACTCCGCCGCCGGCGTCATGCCCAGCTCCTCGATGCGCGCCTGGTCCAAGATGCGTGACGCCGAGTCGGTCTGCCGCCAGTCGAGGTTGACGTGCTCCTTGAGCCGTCCGAGCGCCTCCAGGGCCGCGTCGAAGCCGAGCAGTGCCCCCGAGAACAGCACCAGCGCATTGGGCTTGTCGGATTCGCCGGCGGCCGGGGCCGGCTGCTGTTGCTCCGCCCCGGCGAACATCTCGCGCACGATCCGGGTCACCAGCTCACGTAGCTGCGTTTCATTCATCGGACACTCCTCATGGCCGCACCCAAGGGGGTTGGGAACAGGGGCTCCTCGGGCCGGTGGACCTCGACTCCGAGCACCTGCTCAAACACCTTAGGCGCATCCGGCAGGGAAGCGGAACCACCGACCAGATACACCTGGCCGGGATCGGTGCCACCGAGGGCCTGGGCTGCGATGGTGGCCATCTTCTCCAGGGTCGGGCGCACGATCGGGAACGTCGTGCGGACGTTGACCGGGTTGCACTTGTACGCCTCGGCGTCGTCGTATTCGATGCCCAGCGCACCCGAGAGCACCAGCGTCATGTGGTGGCCGCCGGTAGCCTCGTCGATGGAGAAGTCGACGACCCCGTCGCGCAGCCGCGACACCCCGGTGGTGCCGTGGCCGACGTCGATGATGGTGCCATCGGTGACACCGAGGGCCCGGGCCGCGGCCACCGGCTCGTCGACCACCTCGGCCGGCGTCAGCTCGCAAGCGTCGAGCACATTGGTGAACACCTTGACGGTGCCCTCGCTGATGCCTGGCGGGATGGTGACGGCGGCCTCGTCGAAGGTGTGGTCCAGTGTGGGCTGGATCTCCTCCAGGATCTCCCGGACATTGGTGACCGCCCCAAACCAGTCGACGACGACGCCGTCACGCACCACGTTCGCCCGCCGCAGGCCGCCCGCGACGGGACGGTTGCTGCCGTCGACCACCGCGAGCACGATGTTGGCCGTGCCCAGGTCGACAGCCAGCCGCAGCCCGCTGCGCTTGGCGTTCTTGTGCGCCACCCTCCCAGTCCGCACGAGCTGTGCGAACTGGGCGAGCCTGGCCTGGGGATTGGTGCTCATGCGTGCGGCAGGATCTTCTCGACGTCGTTGTGGGGACGCGGGATGACGTGCTGGGAGACCAGCTCGCCGACCCTCGCGGCAGCGGCTGCGCCGGCGTCGACGGCAGCCTTCACCGCGCCGACGTCACCGCGGACCATCACGGTGACCAGACCGGAGCCGATCTGCTCCTTGCCGATCAGGGTCACGTTGGCGGCCTTGACCATGGCGTCAGCGGCCTCGATGGAACCGACGAGACCCTTGGTCTCGATCATTCCGAGAGCGTTCATGATTGCTTCCTTCTCCTGTTCGATGTCCGGGGAGCGGGTTTCCTCTCCCCGGGTTTCTTGGCGTCCGTGCCCCTCGGCTGGCTGGCCTTCGGGGTAGAACGCGGCTTCTGGCCCGGTTCAGGGGACGTAGGCTGGTCCGGCTCGGGCGGCGTCGGCGCCAGCTGTGGCTTCTCCCCGGGTTTCGTGATGGCCTTCGGGTCGGGCGTGTCCGAGGCCGTGACCTGTTTCTGCTCCTTGCCCCTGGCGGGCGGGGTCACCTGTCGCTGCGTCTTGGCGGGCTCGGACGTGGTCTTGGCCGCCGCGGAACGGGATGGCTGTTTCCTCTCCGGCTTCTTGTCCGGCTCTGGTTTCTTGTCCGGCTCTGGCGCGCTCTTCAGCTCGACGGTCGGCTCCTGGTCCTCGTCGAGAACCAGGGTGGGCTCCGGCTCTCCCAGCGCGTCCGCCAGCGCCTCGTCTGCCAGCGCCTCCGTCACCGCCAGCTCCTCAGGCTCCGGGACGGACCCGGACTTGGCCTTCGCCGGCGGCCGCCGCTTGGCGGCAGGCGCGTCAGGTGCGGGCGGGGTGCAGCCGACGGTGGTGGCCGAGAAGACGATCTGCTCCAGCTCGGGGTGGGGTCTGGGAATCACCAGCTTGCTGACGACCCGGCTCACCTTCGCCGCGGCCGCCTCAGCGGCGTCGATAGCCGCGTTCACAGCTCCCACCTGGCCCTCCACCTTGACGGTGACGTAGCCGCCACCCTTGGTCAGCTCGTAGCCGATGAGGGAGATGTCGGCGGTCTTGCAGGCGACGTCGGCGGCCTCGATGCCAGCGACGAGGCCGACTACTTCAATGCTCCCCAGTGCTTGCATCACTGGCTCCTTTCAGGTTCCCGGAGGGGAAGTCTCTTCACCAGGCGGGCGGCGTTGGACCCGATGATCCGGTCCGCCTGCTCGCTGCGCCCCAGGAAATGCGCCAGGTAGGGGCGCTCCTTAGGGAGTTTCTCGGTGGTGATCACCACGTAGTCGAGGGCGATTCCCAGCCCGATCCCAAGCCGCGACGAGGTCGCGGCCCGGTGTGCCAGGACCAGGGGATTCATCTCGGACAGGCGCTCGACGCGGCTCGGCACACCCTCCTCCTCCATGCCGAGGAGCACCTGGGTGAGCTGCCCATCGCCGATGCCCTCGTGGACGGCGATGTTGATGGTGGGACGCTCAGGACTCGCGACGGGATTCACGACGCGCCTCCCAGCACCAGTCCGGTGGCGACGGCGTTGCGGGGACCCTCCACGCCGCGGATGTTGGCGCGCCCGGCCACCACCCGGTAGTCCGCCAGGGCTCTGGTGACCAGCTGCGGGATCTCGAAGTCGAGGGCGGAACCGCCGACGAGCACCACGAAGTCGATGCCGCGGACCTCCGAGGTGGGGGAGACCCGCTTCAGGGCCCGGACCGCGTTGGTCACGAAGACCTGCTCCTTCGCGCGGACCCGGACCTGGCGGATGGTCTCGACCGGCAGGTCGAGGTCGAGCGGGACCATGCCGTCGGGTTTGAGCACCACGGTGCGGGCGTAGACGTGCCCCGGCAGCGGGTCCTCGAAGAACTGCACCGTGCCGTCCTCGTGGCGGATGTTGAACACCGACTCCACCTTCGCCAGGGGATAGCGTTTGATGTCCTCGGCGGCGTCGAACGACTCCAGGCCCAGCTCCGACTGGATCATCAGCGTCACCATGTTTCCGGCGCCGGCCAGGTGGATCGACGTGCCGGTGCCGTCGGGGCGCATCACGGAGGCGTCGGTGGAGCCGGCCCCCATGTCGAGGATCGCGATCGGGGCGGCGGTGCCGGGCGTGGTCAGCGCCCCGCGGATCGCCATGTCGGCCTCCACGCCCCCCACCTCGACGGGCACGCCGATCTCAATGGCCAGCTCGGAGGCGATCCGCTCCATCTGGAGCCGGTCGGTCTTGACCATGACGGCGATCCCGACGGCCGCCTCCATGGAGAATTCGTTGGCGATGCCGCCCGCGACCTGCTGCGGCACCTGGGTGTCGACGGCGAGCAGGTCGGTGATGCGGATGTCGCGGGGATGCTGGACAGTCAGCTGCCCCATCGTGACGCGCACCTTCTCCATCATGCCGCCGACGTTGGTGCCCGGCTCGCCCGTGATGTCGCTGAGCTCCCGGATGCGGGAGGCGACGCCCATGATCTCGGCGGCCCCCAGATCAACGTCCACGTCGAGCGTATTGGAGCCGTGGAAGGTCAGCCGTCCCGCGGGGATGCGGCGCTCCTGCACGTCGCCTTTCGGGGTCTTGATCACGACGGCGGACCGGTTGCCGACCAGCGACCGCGCCAGCGGCACCACGGACCGGGTGTCGTCGGGGTCGAGGTCGAAGAGGGTCGCGATCCCGAACGGGTTGGACAGGGTCTCGACAATACGTCCGACTTCCGCCACCTCGATGGCAGCCAGCATCCCGAGCGGCACCTTCTCGATCAGGCGGACCTCGTCGACGATGGGGATCTTGCGGCTCAGCCGGTTGTGCACCAGCACACCGTCGTCGGCCTGCAGGATCGCGCCGGCAATCTCCAGGCGGCCAGAGACGGCGTTGAGCTCGGCCGCCACCTTGTCGTAGGGGTGGCTCTTCGGCGCGACGACGATGTAGGGCTGCCCGGCGGGGGCGGCGGGCAGCGAGTCAATGTCTATGGTGGTCCCCACCCCGATGCCGAGACCACCGGGGGTGGAGGGGTTGTGGCCGATCATCGTGGACTCGGTGATGATCGTCTCGGTGATGGTCTCCATCGCGACGTCGCCGATCACGGGGGCGGCCTCGTTGATGCGGATGGAGTCGAGGTCCTCGATGCGGCGTCCCGCCGCGCCCAGGGCATTCGTGAGGGACTGGAACAGGCCACGGATGTTGGCGCTGGTTCCTTTGATGCCGGTGGTGGGGACGATGGCGCTGGACAGGAAACGCACCTGCTCCGGGGCAGGGCCGACCTCGGCCAGCGCCACCTCGGTGGTCGCGTTGCCGATGTCGATCCCAGCGATCAGCTTCACCATCGTCCCCTTACCTGTTACCTGCTTCGTACCTGCTTCGTACCTGCTCAGTCCTCGCGCAGCCGTCCACGGGCCTCGTAGACGTCGGCGGCCTCACGGACGAAACCTGCGCTCACCTTAGCGCCGTAGGTCCCCTCCAGCTCGGCTGCGATGTCGTACAGCTCCTGCTTCGTGGAGCGGTAGGGCCGCAGGGCGTTGTAGATCTCCAGCAGCCGGGCGTCCGGCACAGCCACCAGCTCGGCGGCGCGACGGAAGTTCCGGGCCAGGGTCTCACGACCCGCGGCGTCGGCCACCTGGGCCTGGAGCTCCAGAGTCTCCGAGGAGATGCGGAAGTCCAGGGGGCTCAGGTCGCCCGACTTCACTTTGTCGAAGGTGAGGTCGGTCAGCTGCCTGCCCGTGTTGGTCTTCACCAGCTCCGGGTGCTTCTCCGCGAGCGGGTACTCGTCGCGGCCGATCTGCCTGCCGCCCGCGGCAGGGTTCTGGGGAGCCTGCGACGGCGCGGCCGCCGGGGCCGGTGCGGCGGGGGACTTCTTCTCGAAGGTCACGGAGGCGTTCCCGAGGGACTTCATGACCTCCGCCATGACCTGCCGGATTACTTGTTCCTGATCCATGGTCACTCTCCTAGGCGGTGCTGACCCGCAGCGCCTGGGGCTTCTTGGCCAGGTCGCACTGGGCGGTTTCCTTGTTGTGCAGCAGGGCCGCGATGGCCTGGTACTTGGGACGGGCCATCTGGTCGTTGCGGATCGGCACGGGCTGCGGCGACTCGCCCTTGGCGTACTTGGCCGCGTTCTTGCCGATGGCGCGGAAGGTTTCCAGGTCGATCAGCGGGGACTGGCTGAACAGCTCCACGTTGCTGAGCGGCGGCAGGTCCTTCTGGTGGATGACCGTGGTGCCGCGCGACTGGATGCCGATCCCGATGCCGGAGCCCGACAGCTTCGCCGCCTGGTGGGCGATGAAACCGACGTCGGCGCTCTTGTAGATCTTCACGAACCGGTGCTTGAGCCCCTCCTCCTCGATGCCCGCGGCGATCTCCTTGAGGACGTCGGCGTGGGGCAGGCCGATGATGGTCTCGTGGATCAGGGTGCTGAACGCCGGGGAGACTGCGACCACGACCTCCTTCGGGTCGGCGCCGCGCTCCGCAGGACCGGTCTCGGCCAGGGTGAGTTTCCCCGCAGCCGTGGCGGTCATCGTCGCGGTGCCCCCCGAGGTGGGGGACGGGGTGCTCGGCGTCGGGGCCGTGGCGGCCTGGTCCTCGGTGGCCATTTCCTGGACCACCTGCGCGATGATCTGTTTGAGGGTGTTCACATCAATGCTCATGGCTCACCTCAGATGCTCTCGGGGCTGATGGCCTGACGGATGGTCTTGATCTGGTTCCACCGCTCGTCGTCGATCTGGTAGCCGGTCTGCGGGCCGTGGTAGTCGTTGGGCGAGTTCACGGCCGAGATCACGTTGAAGTCGGCGTCGAAGATCGCGGAGGTGTGCAGGTAGTCGCCCGCGACGCGGCGCTTCAGCAGGTTGAACACCGCCTCGGCGACGTCCTCGAAACCGCCTCGCGACAGCGCCTTGGCCACGTCCACGCCGGTGACCTCGCGGTTCATCATGTCCTCGGCGGCCTTCAGGTCCTCGACGACGTTGCGTTTGGGCATGTCATCGGAGCTGTGGGCGTAGGTGGCGGCCTCCACCTCGGCGTCGGTGATGGCCGGCAATCCCAGCTCGTCGAAGACGGCCTGCAGGGCGCGGGCGGCCTTGCGGCGCACCGCGATGACGTCCTCCTCCAGGACGGGGGTGAGGCCGCCGTCGACGCGCAGGTCGCGCTGGATGATGTTCCAGTCGTCGAAGTCCTCGGCATCCCAGTTGGAGCCCGCGAACATGTTGTCCTTGTTCGGGGTGGAGGAGTAGCCGGAGCAGATGAAGTCGGTGCCGGGCACGAACTGCATCAGCGACCGCGACACCCGGCGCAGATCGGAGTGGGTGAAGGTCTGGTCGTTGCTGGAGGCACACTCGAGGTCCAGCATGGTGGCGATCAGGTTCTCGGCCAGCACGGCGCGGATGCCGCCGGGCACGCCCGCGGGCACGCCGATGCAGCTGACGGAACCGTTCTGGGTGCCCTGCGACCCGGCGGCCTTCGTCACGAACAGGCAGCGGGCCTCCAGGTACAGCATGGACTTGCCTTCGGCGTAGCCCATTTGCACCTCGGATCCGGTGCCGGAGGTGAAGCGCATCTTCAGGCCGCGGGAGGCGTAGCTGGAGGCCAGGAAGGCCTTCGACCAGGGGGTGTCGTCACCGTCCATGAACACCGCCTCGGTGCCGTAGACGGACACGGTTTCGGCGTAGGCGGTCAGTCCGCGCATGCCAAGCTGCAGCTCCGTGGCCTCCTCGACCGCGCACTGGGTGAGGATGCCGGGACGGCCCGTCTGGGCGCCGACCAGCAGCGCCAGCGCGTTGAACGGGGCGTAGCGGACCACACCGACGGTGGTTTCCTGCTCGGCGAAACCGCGCAGCGCGGCCTCGGCGGAGTCGGCGGTGATCTGCACGGGGTTGTCGGCGACGTTGGTGACGTGGCACTGGTTGGCGGGCTGCTTGCGGGCACGCAGTTTCGTGACCGCCATCATCATCTCCAGCACGCTCATGTTGCCGACGACCTCGGTGAGTTTCGCCGGGGTCATGGCGGTGGTCAGCGGGATGATCTCGGTGCGGGGCACGTTGATGTCGCACAGCATGCGGGCCACCTGGAGGGAGTCGATGGCCATGGCCTTCTCCGCCAGCTCCAGGTTGATGCCGTAGTCGGCGACGAAGGTGTCGATCATGTCGAACTGGTCGCGGGTCTTGCCGTCGAGCTCGGTCACGAGCCCGTTGGTCAGTGTGATCGACGGTTTCGGATCGTTGGGGGAGTCCATGGCGATGAGGCCCACCTCGGGCCATTCGCTGACGAACCCGTCCTGGTTCACGGGGCGCGCGTCGAGCGCCTCAAACCTCTTGGAACGCATCAGATCGGTCCTCAGATGTAGGGGGTCGTGGTGGATTCGGGCGTGGCGCCGAGCGCACCGAGGAGGGGGATGCCCACCTCGCGGGCGGCGATGATGGCCTGCCGGACGGCACCCGAATCGCCGCTCAGGAACGAGATGACCTCGTTGGAGAAGCTGGTTCCGCCGGCGGGGCTGGCGTAGCCGATGACGTCGACGGTGGCTGCCTTGACGGCGGTGTCGGCCAGGACGACACCGATGCCGGCGGGGGCGCCGACGGTGATGCCGAAGGCCTTGCCGATCGGGGCTCCGAACGCCTTGTTGAGGGCGTAGGAGGCGCGGGCGGTGTACTGGAACTCCAGATGGCCTGCGTCGTTGCCGTAGACGTCACCGAAGGTGCGGTCCAGCTCCCCGAGGGACACCTCGACGGCGCGGCGGGCGTCGGAGACGTCCTCGGCGCCGAAGATGATCAACGAGCCGTGACCGGCGCCGCCCTTGGTGTCGCGGGGCAGCTCGATGGTCAGGATC
>ERZ773043.167-NODE-167-length-35367-cov-4.311707_pt1 | contig 35367 bp, 38 predicted proteins | sample MGYA00580636_ERZ773043 | MGnify/ENA primary metagenome ERZ773043 (study PRJEB29015, sample SAMEA2737992) | human oral metagenome | biome: human oral; feature: human-associated habitat; material: dental | place: China | collected 2065 ...
ATACAATATCTATATTAATGCTTTGATCAGGTATTACAATTGTATTGAGGATATCGCCTCTACTGAAACAGGTGGTAAATTAATGTATCACATAGAACAATATCTTAATAGATATGCAATTGATTTAATTTTTATTGATACTTCGTATGATTCTTTTATTGACATCTATTTATCAGTAGCGGCAAGAACCCGGCATTATGAGAGGGGGTATAATCTGCTTTTAAAATTATATAATACTCCGGGATTCAGAGACTTTGCCGTTATAGAACTTGGAAATAGGGCGATTGAGTATAGAAGGGCAGGGCTTATTGCAGAGGAAAAGTGTTATTCTTTAATTGAGAGAAGGGATGCCTTAAAGGCTGAGTATGGGATATAATTATAATATATTGCAGAAATTTATTATGGAGTGTTTACTGTATTACATAGTTGAAAGACAGAACGGTAGAGAGTTTTATATGATTCAAAGTTCTAATTTTATATAGATGAGTTCATTTATTTTTTGTATAAATATCTTATACAATGAAGTAATTAATTGTATGCAGGCTTAAGTTTATGGAGGTCAGCATACCGTATAAAAGCCCCCCTTTAAAATATGCAAGAGCTTCGCAAGGCATATTTTAATAGTATATGGATATTTTAACTATATAAGTCTTTTTGACATTTTTCATTTTATATGGTATACTATGACTATAAAAATAAAAACAGTCATAGATAATTTAGGAGGGGGCTATGTCAACTGCTTTTACTGATGAAGAAAAAAAATTAATCAGAAAGAAATTACAAAAAGTTGCAAGGGAATGTATTAAAAGATATGGGGTTAGGAAAACTACAGTTGACCAAATGGTAGCAATGGCTGATATTTCTAAGGGTTCTTTTTATAACTTTTATTCTTCAAAAGAAATGTTATTTTTTACAGTTTTAGAAGAATATCAAATAGATATTATGAATCGTTTGGCAGAACAATTAGAACAAAAAAATCAAATAAATGCAGATCAGTTTGTGAAGTTACTATATGATTTTTATCAGGATTTTCGCTATTCATTTGTGCTTACTATATTTAAAAATCATGAAATGGAATTACTCATAAGAAAATTGCCTAAAGAAGTAATAGAAACTCATCATCTCTTAGATGATAGGATAGTTGAAAAAATTGTGTTCCGAATCAATATTAGAGAAACTGTATCGATAGAAATTGTCTCCGCTTTATTCAGAACTATTGCTATGAGCATATTACACACAGAAGAAATCGGAGAAAAACAATTTGATATGATATTAAAATTACTAATACAAGGAATTGTTGGGCAAATTATTGAGGAGGATAATGGTGAAAGAGGCAATTAAGACAGTTAATCTTTCTAAAAAATATGGAAAAACTCTTGTTGTTGACGACTTGAATCTATCAATAAGATCCGGTGAAATAGTAGGTTTTTTAGGGCTGAACGGTGCAGGAAAAACAACGACTATGAGAATGCTGTTAGGATTGATAAAACCTACATCAGGAGAATGTTATATCCAAGGGAATAAGGTAGACCAATATAATTTAGAGGTTCTAAATGAAATAGGTTATATTATTGAAACACCCTATTCTTATCCAGACTTAACCGTGCAAGAAAATTTAGAAATTGTTAGTACGCTAAGAGGGATTAGAAATAAAGATGTTATTGATTGGGTAACTGAAAAACTAAAACTGGATCAATATAAAGATAAACAAGTAAAACATCTTTCTTTAGGAAATATTGCTCGCTTAGGAATTGCAAAGGCTATTATTCATAAACCTAAAATCTTAATCCTTGATGAGCCGACAAATGGACTAGATCCTTTTGGGGTCATTGAAGTGAGAGAGCTATTAAAGGAATTAGCAAATAATCTTGGTACAACTGTTCTTATTTCAAGCCATAAGCTGGAAGAAATATCTAAAGTTGCAACCAGAATAGTAATTATACATGAGGGTAGACTCATAAGAGAAGTTGAAAGTAAAGAGTTAGATCTGTATTTAGAAAAAAAGTTATGGATAAGAGGTTCTAATAACAAGGCTATTAAAGCAGTGTTATCGAATAATGGCTATCAAGTGAATTTCAAATCAGACTTAGAAAATAATTTCTGTTACTTAGAACTGATTGATACAAAGTCCGTGGAATCTTCGGAAGAGATTGCTACATTGCTGGTTAATGCGGGTTATCCACCCAAAATGCTGACAGTTGAAAAAGAAGATTTAGAGAATTATTTTCTTAGAATACTTAATAACTGTAATAGAGGAGGATATAATGAAAATGAATAAGATCCTTTCTTGTATTTTAATTGAATGGAGAAAGCTAATAAAATCAAAACTTTCGATAATAACTGCTTGTACTATCTGTTTCGTTCCTTTTATTGTTGGGATATTTGCAGCTATGATGAAATATCCGGAGTCTTTCAAAAATCTCGGTTTGATTTCTGCAAAAATGGAGATGATGAGAATAACAGATTGGTCATCATACCTTATGTCCTTATCACAAGTAATTTCTATTGGAGGTTTACTCATTTTTGGATTTACAACTTCTTGGGTTTTTGGTAGAGAATACTCTGATAAAACCATGATAGACTTGTTAGTGATTCCAATAAAAAGAGATATGATTGTATTATCCAAGTTTATAGTTATCGCTTTATGGAGTTATTTTATATCAATTATTGCGCTTATATTAGGATTGTTAGCCGGAAAATTGATTGGACTTTCAGGTTGGAACTCAATAACCGTTTTCAAAGGCATATTTACTTTTGCTTATTGTACAACCCTAACTATCTTACTCTCTACTCCGGTTGGTTTTTTTGCTTGCTTAGGTCGTGGATATTTATCGCCATTGGCATTTATCATTTTCACAGTTCTTTTTTCACAGCTTGGTTCAGCTCTTAATTTGGGTGAATATATTCCATGGTCTATTCCTTCACTCGCAAGTGGTATTACGGGAAAAGTGATTTTTAATCTAGGGGGTATAATTAGTTTGTTTGGAGTAAGTATTTCGGGATTTATTTTAACAATAGCTTGGTGGAGATATGCAGACTATAATTAGAAGGAAGTGATGAAAATGATAATAACAGAATAGCTGTTATGCCCTATCTGTAAAAGTAAAACTAGGATAAAACTGCGAAAAGATACTGAATAGACCAAGGTAGGACTTTATCTGCTTGTGGAGGATTATGACTTACGCCAAGACCTTTCTGCTGAGAAATTTCGGTTTTATGAATACTGGGATTTTAGCAGGAGAGTTGACTCCAGGTGCAGATAAAAATGAGGCTGTCAGACAAATTCAGGAGATGATGAATTTATTATAGGGCTTAGGCAGATGTTTAAATGAAAAAGATTTTCTACAATATTTCGAAAATAGAGTTGAGACTATATATGATAAATTTTGTAAAAGGTGGTATAATATTACAAAATTTTTAGATAATTGCTTGGAGTAAGCTTATGAATAAAAAAATCAAAAGATGCGATTGGGCAAATAATAATCTACTTGAACAGGAATATCATGATACGAAATGGGGAATACCTGTATTTGATGATAAGGAATTGTTTAAGGTGCTTTGTTTAGAGGGAATGCAGGCAGGGCTTAGCTGGTCTACAATACTAAAGAAAGTGGAGTCAATTTGTGAAGCCTTTGATGACTTCGATCCTGAAATACTTGTAAATTATGATGACAAAAAGGAAGAGGAGCTGCTTCAAAACGAAGGTATTATCCGCAATAAATTAAAAGTGAAAGCTGCCGGAATTAATGCAAAAGCATATTTTAAGGTATGTGAGGAGTTTGGTTCATTCAGTAATTATTTATGGGGATTTATAAACAATACGCCAATTGTTAATAAATGGGAGTCTGTAAGGGAAGTACCTGCAAAGACAGAGCTTTCAGACAAAATAAGTAAGGATTTGAAAAAGAGAGGGTTTAAGTTTGTAGGTTCAACGATTGTATATGCATTTATGCAGGCAGTCGGAATGGTAAACGATCATCTTATGGATTGCGATTTTAGAAGAGTATAAAACGATGTATCAGGAGGGAGTTTGCAATTTTTTGCCGATGAGAAAAGGATTGTATAGGCTTTGGCGGAATTGAGCGGAACAAAATAAATTATATAATTAGATGAAAAAGAGGTAATGTCAGTAAAAGTAAATTTAGGGAATGTGTGTAGATTATGAGATTATTTTTGGTCACATTTCCTAAATTTTTTCTTATTATTTAGTATATTTTTCTCTCTTATCATTGTTATAATCCATGAAATTATTTGAGATATAAAAGCTATTACAATATGAACGAAAAACATATTATTTGTCAAAAAACATTTATTTAGTACATATACAATTAACAGTCCAAACAGCTCAATCAATAGGAATATACAACTGTATTTGATCCAGATATTGTAAGATTTATTATATATATCTTCATTGCTAAGCGAAAGCTTTGAATAATATCCTGTGATTTTCCAACCTTTTTGACTGAGATGTATTATTTCTTTATGTGGAAGTCTGAAAAAAAACTTATTAATATAAATACTAAAAAATATCAGCGAAACCCCTAAAGCTATAAAAATTGTATCTTTATTGGATTTTAATATTCCAAATATATATTTTTCAAATATTTTAAATGCTAAAAATATGATAATCAAAAGAATAACATCAGCAACTTTGTAATTAATCTTCTTCATAATACTTTTGTTCCTTATTTTTATAATAAAGCTAATTTGTAATGGTTCAGTTATCAAGACAAAAATCTAAGATTTCTATGCTGAACCGATATTATGTATAAGTTGATGGTAGATAGAGAATATAGCATACAGATTTGTATTTGTCAATATTATAACCATGTAATTTCATTTGTGTAGAAATTTGCTGAGTACTACATGTATTATATATATAAAAATGATCTATGTTCTATTTGTAAAACGGATTACCGTTTATACTGCCATTTTTAATGGCGTTTAACAGTGATGTTTTTTATATCACGTTCTATGTAGGATATAATGGCAGCGTCCTTTGACAGTGGCAGAAACAGCAGTTAAACCACTGTTTATGCCACTTACTCACAGGTGGGAGAAAACTTTTACACTAATATACTGTATGGAGATGTAGCAAACCCTGATGATGACAGCTTATCTGATAAAAAAATTATTGAAAAAGACTCTAGAAAAAAATTCGTTTTTGCATGGATATTATTAAGAAATAGAGAGAATATTTATGAATAGAGAAGAACCAAGGTTTTATCCTTCTAAAACATATGAGTTTATTCTAAATAAGGTTGCAGGAAATATATATATGGAGCATAATTATAAAATGGTAGCAAATGATAAAAAGAAAAAAATAATAGGCAGTACAGAGCGGATCTGGAAAATGATTTTAAAATAGGGGAGGTAACATATCATGATTAGTAAACTCTTTAAAAAAATTTTTAAAATAAATAAAACTGCAAAAGTTGCAGCAATACTGATTTTTGCAACGACAATACTTTCAATTATGAATTTAATAGTTTGCAGAAGAGAGCATCTTGAAGAGGTGAAAAATTTTTTACAGGTAAATTTTCATATTTCATTTTTAGAAGATAAAGATGCATCTGGTTCTTTATCAAAAAAAGGTTATGAACTGTACCCCGAATGGAACTGTGAGATATATGCATTAAATGATGAAAAGGTCATATATTACCCGGAAGCCTTGTATATACCGGTTTCCGGTACATATGATATACCGGGTTTTGAATACGGCTATATGGAATATAAAGGAAATAATAAAGAAATAATAAAAATGATAAAAAAAACCTGCCTCTGGTTTAAAAAATACCGTGAATACAAAGGATTGGATTATCTTTCATTTCATAAAAGAGTATATTACTCCTTAGATGAAGCCGTACACAATGATCCAAATATAGATATGGTTATAGACTCAGGGGATGATATTAAAGAAATTTTAGAGCCTGAAATACCCAAGCCTGAGATGACGCTAAAAGATGTTTCAATATTCGGACCTTACAATATTCTGATTACGAAAAAAGCAAATAAGAGGCAGCGGTTAATAGGGCTTAGAATAAATAGTGATATTCCAGATGGCGGTACTTATGATATCTTATGTAAAGACCTATTGTAATCTGTCCGCTTTAGCAATATACTTTAATTGTAACAAGGAGGAGATTATGAAAGAATTTTGGTCTTATGATTCAGATTATATATTAAAACAGCTAAATACCGGTAAAGATGGATTATCAGGCAAGGAAGCAGAAAGAAGAATAGATAAATATGGACAGAATATTTTTGAAGAAAAGAAGTCATCTTCAAAGCTGGAGATGTTTATAAATCAATTCAAAAATCCTATAATCATGATATTGATTTTTGCGGCAGTCTTATCAATATTTTTAAAAGATTATTCTGACGGTATTATTATACTAATCATTATTATGCTCTCTGCATTTTTGAGTTATAGCCATGAAAGTAAGGCTAATAATGCAGTAAAAAAACTTCTTTCTTCGGTGTGTGTAAAATCTTCTGTTTTAAGAGATGGAAAGTTTGAAGAAATAGATAATGCAATGCTGACAGTAGGGGATATATTAAACGTAAAAACAGGGGACATGATACCCGCTGATTGTCTGCTTATATCAGAAAACTCTCTTTCAATGGACGAATCAAGCTTAACCGGTGAAACCTTCCCTGTTGAAAAGATACCACAAAAGCTATCAGCTGATACAGGACTTTCTAATAGGAAAAATTCACTTTGGATGGGGACTCATGTTATAAGCGGATCGGGAAAGGCAGTAATAGTAAATCTAGCTAAAGATTCGGAGTTTGGAAAAATTACTGCATCTTTAAATAAAAAAGACTCTGACACAGATTTTGAAAAAGGTATAAAAGACTTTGGTAATTTAATACTTCATGTTACAACTTTATTAATCGGTCTAATATTCTTATTTAATATAATTTTAAATAAGCCGTTTTTAGAATCTTTTATGTTTGCTTTAGCTCTTTCAGTAGGTTTAACTCCTCAAATGTTGCCGGCGATTATAAGTGTAAATTTGTCGCAGGGTGCTAAGAGAATGTCAGAGCAAGGAGTTATAGTAAAAAAATTAAATGCTATTGAAAATTTCGGTTCAATGACTGTAATGTGTTCTGATAAAACAGGAACTATAACTCAGGGCAAGGTAAAGCTGGATTCTGCTTTAGATTGTAACGGTGAAAAATCAGATAATATAGGCAAGCTGGCAGCTATAAACTCATATTTCCAGGAAGGATATTCAAATCCTATTGATCAGGCTATTTTAGAAGCAAATACGAATAATTTTTCTGAATATAAAAAATTATTTGAAATACCATACTCTTTTGAAGTTAAGCTTTTGAGTGTCATGGTAAGGACCGAACCGGATTTTTTCGGTAAAAATATAATGATTACAAAGGGGGCTTTAACAAGTGTACTTAATGTATGCAAAACTTATGAAAGAGCAGATAAGACTGGTGGAGGCATTGAAAAGATTAAGACACAGATACTGGATTTATTTGATAAGTACTCAAGTCAAGGCTATAGGGTTTTAGGGCTTGCCTACAAAGCGATAGAAGACGGGACGGATATTCAAAAACAAAAAGCTGAAGATATGGTCTTTGCAGGTCTATTACTATTTATAGATCCATTAAAAGAAGATATAAAGGATACTGTCAGGGAAATGAACAGATTGGGAGTTTCTCTAAAAATGATTACAGGAGATAATCGTCTTATAGCAAAAAATATAGGCAGTCAAATAGGACTTGATCCTGAAAAGATCTTATTGGGAGAGGAATTAGATGCGTATTCTTTAAGCCAGCTTAACAAGAAAGTTTTAGATATAGATATTTTTGCTGAAATAAGCCCTAATCAAAAAGAAGAAATAATTATGGCATATAAGCAGGCGGGAGAAATAGTAGGATATATGGGGGATGGTATTAATGATTCGCCTGCTATAAAACAGGCAGATGTCGGAGTATCTGTAAATACTGCTGCTGATACGGCTAAAGATGCAGCCTCTATAGTACTCCTACATAATAGTTTAAAGGTATTGATATCAGGTATAAACGAGGGCAGAAGGACTTTTATTAATACTTTAAAATATATATTTGTAGCTACAAGTGCAAACTTTGGTAATATGTTTTCAATGGCAGGGGCAAGTTTATTTTTGAAATTTTTACCTTTATTACCTAAGCAAATTCTTTTAACAAACTTACTAACAGATTTTCCATCACTGCAAATTGCTTCCGATTCAGTTGATGAAGACTGGTTAAAGAATCCCGTTAAATGGGATATTAATTTTATAAAGAAGTTTATGATCCTGTTTGGGATTATCTCTTCAGTATTCGACTATATAACTTTTGCATTATTGCTGTTTATTTTTAAGGCAGGCGAGGAATTATTTCATACCGGTTGGATGTTAGAGTCTATTATTTCTGCTGTGGTGGTAATGCTTATAGTTAGAACAGCAAGACCGGTCTTAGCCAGTAGACCGGGTGATAAATTACTGATTGCTGTAATAGGTATATCCGCAGTTCTGCTTATGATTATATATAGTCCAATAAATTCATATCTAGGATTGATTGCTCTGCCTATTAAGATCTTGTTAGCTTTGCTTGGTGTTTCGTTCTTATATGCATTGACTGCTGAAATATTGAAAAAGAATTTCTATAAACATAATTCATTTTCCGGAAAAGGTAGATTATAGAACAAAATTAAACAGCTGAATTAAAAAGAGTCCCATAGTAAACAACTCGAAGTATTAGTACTGCCTATATGAGGTGTATGAATTACTTGGTTGTTATTTACAGAAAAATGTTCATATGCCTGTTGTTTTACAAGGGCTACCTTTTATACTGAGATTGGAGTTATGATAATTCTTATCAAGGCTTACATCCTCTCCAAACCAGTCAGGCGGGATAAACAGCCCGGCTGACTGTTCATCCTCAAACTCAACCTCTACAATTACAAGTCCTTTAAATGTGTCCTCAAATACGTCAAGCTCCGCCTTTAGGGCAGGATATCCTTTAAGAGGTATTATATATCTGGTTTTATATATTATAAATCCCTCACATTTTTGTATAAGTTTATCAAAGCTTATTTTATCAAGAGGGAGATTATATTCTGTATGTTTTATAAGACCGTTTCCTTTATAAGTAAGGAAATATTTATTATCTTCGGATCTTATCCTTATCACAGGTGAAGTGTTTAAATATCCCTGTGAAATCTTTTTTTTAGGGTAACTGTCTAAATTATCAGGCAGTTTTTTGATCAGAAATTTTCTTTCTATTTCAATATTCTTTTTATTTTTATAATCCATATTTTTTACGTTCTGGGTGCAAATAATAAATATCTTATATTGAACCGTTCGGCTGTTATCTTATTTTACAAGCGCTCTTAATCCGAACCATATAAGGGTAACTATGCCTAGAGCTATCCTGTAATATCCGAAAGGTTTAAAATTATGCTTTTTAATCCAGTTTAAGAAATAACTTATAGTGTAGGCGGCAACTATAAATGATACAAGACACCCTGTAAGCAGATATACAATTTCAAGCAGGTCGAAATGAAATTGTATTGAAAGGGCGTATTTTAATAATTTAAGTACACCGGCACCGAACAGTATGGGAATTCCTATTAAAAATGAAAATTCGACCGATATACTTCTTGAACAGCCAAGCATCATGGCACCAAGTATAGTAACACCTGAACGTGAGGTTCCGGGAATAAGTGCAAGCACCTGACACATACCGATATAAAGGGCAGTTTGATAGCCTATCTGACCGGTTTTTGTAATTTCAGGCTGTTTGTTCCTGTTTATGTTTTCATAAACTATGAAAATAAGACCGTAGATGATAAGCATAAGCGAATTTATAAGGGTTGAGCTAAAGTGTGCATCTATCCAGTCATCAAGAAGTACACCCAGTATTGCGGCAGGCAGTGCTGCAATAATTATTTTTAACCACAGTACAAAAGAAGCTTTCTTTTTTGGTGAGTTTTTGGCAGGATTAAAAGGATTGAGCTTTTGAAAGTATGTAATTGTAACTGCAAGCATTGGACCAAGCTGTATAAATACAATAAACACTTCTTTAAATGACTCCGTGGCATTAAATTTTATTATATCATCCACAAGTTTTATATGTGTTGTAGAACTTATTGGAAGCCATTCGGTCAGTCCTTCCACAATTCCTAAAACAATAACTTTTAAAAGCTGTATTATATCCATGTTATGTTATATCCCTTCAAAATTAATTATAACAGACAATATAAAATCAAGTTATATCATGTAATATTTTCTATCTGCCAGTCAATGGCTGATTCATGATTTTTAATTAAAAAATTATTTGCCATGCTGAAATGACTGCATCCGAAAAATCCTCTGTTTGCTGAAAGAGGGCTTGGATGAGGCGCTTTAAGTATAAGGTGTTTTGTGCCGTCAAGCATGGCAGCTTTCTGCTGTGCCGGTTTTCCCCAGAGCATAAAAACTACAGGGTTTTCTTTTTGATTTACCGTATATATAATTGCATCGGTAAGCTGCTCCCAACCTCTTTGACGATGTGAAAATGCCATATGTGCCCTTACTGTAAGGACAGTATTAAGCAGGAGTACTCCCTGTTTTGCCCATTTAACCAGGCTTCCGTTGTCAGGAATATAAAGCCCAAGATCGTCATGCAGTTCTTTATAAATATTTTTAAGAGAAGGCGGAATTTCCTGTCCCTCAGGTACTGAAAAAGCCAAACCATGTGCCTGATTGTCATTATGGTAAGGGTCCTGACCAAGTATAACCACCTTTACCTTTGAAAGAGGTGTAAGTCCGAGTGCATTAAATATATCTTTTGAAGGAGGAAATACTTTATATTTTGAATATTCCTCTTTTACAAATGAGTAAAGCTTTTTATAGTAATCCTTTGAAAACTCTTTCTTAAGCGGTTCAAGCCAGTCGCCTTCTATCATAAGAATCCTCCATATGCAGATAAATTATCTGATTTGTAATAAATTGATTTTTTTAAAACAATGTACGGAAAACACAATATGCACAGATAAATTATCTGATTTGTAATCCGTATAAAATTTATGCAAATTTATTTATAAGCACAGGCAGTGCTTTTTCAAATTTAACACCATACCAATGACTGTCGTCATCCATGGTACATTCGATACATTTGTATACAAAATCAGCAGCCGTCTGTACAGCTTCATATACTGTCTTTCCTTGGGAAAGTGTTCCGCAAAAGGCTGAAGCAAAGCAGTCGCCTGTGCCGTGTGAACTCTTATCAAGTCTTTTATTAAAATAATACTCGCATTTTTTAGTATTATTATCATATATTGCAACCCCAAGGTTTTCATCATCAAATCGTATGCCCTTCAAGATTATTTTTTTATTTCCGAATTTGGAAAGTTTTTCAAGAAGAGAGTTTATATATTCTTCATCATGGTCTTTCAGTATACAGCGTGTATCTGTCATAAATGATGCTTCCGTGATATTAGGAAGGATTATATCGGCTTTTTTACATAACTCTGCCATTGATCTTACAAAATCCATGTCAAAGCCGGTGTAGAGCATACCGTTATCAGCCATAGCAGGGTCAACGATTCTGAGACCGTCTGAAATCAGAAGCTTGTCCATGATCTCAGATACATAATCCATTTGTTTTACACTGCCTAAATATCCTGTATATATTAAATCAAACTTTATATTTTCATTTTCCCAGTGTTTTCTTATGTCGGGCATATCCTCTGTGAGATCTCTGAATGTAAAACCTGTAAAACCGCCTGTATGTGTAGACAGTACGGCTGATGGCAATATAGCACATTCAACACCGCATGCCGATATTATAGGAAGTGCTACAGTAAGTGAACACTGTCCGACACATGAGATATCCTGTATTGTTAAAATCTTTTTGTCTTTCATAATTCCGCCTTATAGTTTTTATTTTTAAATAATATTATTATACAAGTGTCAAAAGTATAAAAATTCGATGCAAGCTTGCTTGCAAGAGAATTTATTATCTTTTGACACTTACATTATATTATCAATAATTATCAAGGAAATGATGTTCTCCATCCTTATCCTTATAAGCGATAATTGTATTTAAATTGATATTCTCAACACTTCTGAAAATATTTTTTTCTATATAAGGATTTTTTGCGGCAAGCTCCTTTATAAGAGTTTTGATCTCGCCCCTTTTTGAACCCTGTCCGCTTCCTCCGCATGATACGCAGCTTTCAGTAAGTCTGCATGCACATTGTATAAAATGCAGATTATTATAAGACGCCCAGTGTATAATATCCTTTTCTCTTATAAGATACATAGGGCGTATAAGTTGCATACCTTCAAAATTTGTACTGTGCAGCTTCGGCATCATGGTTTGTATCTGTGCACCGTAAAGCATGCCCATTACTATGGTTTCAATTACATCATCAAAATGATGTCCAAGTGCTATTTTATTACAGCCCAGCTGTTTTGCGTAGCTGTAAAGATATCCTCTGCGCATTCTTGCACACAGATAACATGGAGAATTATCCTGAGATGCAACTATATCAAATATTTCGGATGAAAAAACTTCAACCGGAATATTTAAAAGCTTTGCATTTTCTATAACAGTATTATAATTAAGCTCATTATAGCCCGGATTCATTACAAGAAATACAGCACTGAAGTTATTTTTCCCGTGTTTTAAAAGTTCCTGGAAAAGCTTTGCCATAAGCATGGAATCTTTTCCGCCTGATATACATACCGCTATGCGATCTTCATTTTCTATAAGCCTGTATTCATTGATTGCACGGGTAAATTTTCGCCAGATCTCCTTACGGAACTTTTTTATAATACTTCTTTCTATATCCTTATATCTTTTCCCCGCCAGAGCCTCATTTGAAAAATATGCTTTAAGCTTATTTTTTAAAAAGGCTGAGAAACCTCCTTTGAGACTGTAAGCTTCAACCCCTGTACTTTGCAGGTGATCAGCAAGGTAAAGACTGTCATGACCGGTTTTGCATATAAGGTACACCGGTCGATCCTTTGGCATATTATCTAAATGCGTATCAAAATCTCTCCATGGTATATTTATGGAACCGGGATAATTATCATGCTCAAAATCTTCTTTAAGTCTAAGGTCTATAATAAGCTTATCGTGTTTATTTTTATCAAGTTCATCAAAATCTATTTCATACATAGACTTTTAACCGTAAATTTAAATATATTAAAGTGCTGCATTTTTAACCATTTCAACTATAAGATCTGAAGCTTTTATCATATCTTCAACAGGAATCATTTCAAATCTTCCGTGGAAATTATATCCTCCTGCAAATATGTTCGGGCACGGAAGTCCTTTGTATGAAAGCTGGCAGCCGTCAGTGCCGCCTCTTATAGCTCTGACAAGCGGGGTGATGCCTATATTTTCCATTGATTTTACTGCAAGATCTATAATTTCCTTATGAGGCTCAACTATTTCTTTCATATTATAGTAAGAATCGTTAAGTTCAAGTGTAACTACATTGCCATATTTTTTATTTATATATTCCACTGCACTCCTCATAAGAGTTTTCTTTTCTTCAAATTTTACTTTGTCATGATCTCTTATAAGATATTCAACGGTTGTATAGTCAATAGTGCCGTTTATTTCATTTGCCATGAAAAATCCCTCATAATCCTGTGTATGCTCAGGTCTTTGTGCTTTTGGCAACATCTGTTCAAGCTCCATGGCGATATAAATCGAATTTATCATAACGTCTTTGCCTGAGCCCGGATGAACGCTTTTACCCTGAACCTTTATTACGGCTGAAGCGGCATTAAAGTTTTCATATTGGAATTCTCCTATTTCACCACCGTCCATTGTGTATGCAAAGTCGGCACCGAAACCTTTTACATCAAAATGATCGGCACCTCTTCCTATTTCTTCATCAGGAGTAAAGCCTACAACTACTTTTCCGTGTTTAATTTCAGGGTGCTTTACAAGATATTCAAGTGCATTCATTATTTCAGCTACTCCTGCTTTGTCATCAGCCCCTAAGAGTGTTGTGCCGTCAGTTGTGATTATGGTCTTTCCTACAAGTTTCTTTAATATGGGAAACTCTGCTTCAGTAATTGAATACTGCTCATTAAGCTTTATATCGCCGCCTTTATATTCAGTAAATTTCGGATTTTTACAGCCTCCTGTAAGTGCGGGGCTTGTATCAATATGTGCAATAAAGCCTATAACCGGAACTTTTTTATCAGTATTGGCTTCAAGTGTTGCGTAAACATAGCCTTTATCATCAAGCGTTGCCTTTAATCCGATTTCTTCGAGCTCCTCTTTAAGCTTTTTTGCAAGCGGAAGCTGTATACTACTGCTTGGAACGGTATCACTTTTAGGATCCGACATGGTATCTATAGCGATATACTCCAAAAATCTTTCAATTAGTTTCTCCATAATTTCAAATACCATTCTGAAAAATATTTATATATAATTCAGAACACAGACCTTTAAAACAGGATATATGTCTGTATTTTCCTTTCATAAATTTTTATCCTGTCTGTAATGTATAAAATTTTATATATAAAATTATATCCCGGTTTTCAGGATATATCATACATAAAATTTTAAAAAACACTGATTAAGTGTTTTATGTGCAAAAAACCGCAGGCTATTTGTATCATTTACATACGATTTCATGCAGCTCCATTCACATTTACCTAAGGCAGTTATGTTTTAAAACATCGTTTCCTTAAAGCATTGTGCTTCTAAGTTCTTCACCCGTTTTATTTATAATGTAGGCAGGTGCTATGTCAAAGACGGTTTTTGCACCTGAAACACCATCTTTATTAAGTCGGTAAGCCGCCCTTGCATAAGCTGCAAGTATTGAGGCGGTAAATTCAGGGTTTGAATCAAGCTTTAGCGAATATTCAATTATATGCCTGTTTTCTCGATTTTTGCCTGTTGTACCGCAGTGGAATACAAAGCCTCCGTGCGGCATGCCTGAATGTTTTTTTATAAGCTCTTCTTCACTTATAAAATGAACTTTAGTATCATATTTATCAAAATAATCAGGCATACTTTTTATTTTATGTTCTATTTCATTTTTAAGAATATCAACTGACTTTTCGTCATGACAAAGCTTTGTTTCATCAATTACGACAAAACATTCTCTAAGATGCTTTTGCCTTATTCCGAGATTTTCAAAGGAACCGCTTCTTACCTGTTTAAGAGCTTCTTCTTTCGGTATGGTATACTGTCTGGCATCCTTTACATTTGCTATATGTCTTATAGCATCTGAATGTCCCTGGCTTATCCCTTTCCCCCAAAATGTGCAGCTGTCTCCGTCAGGCAGTATTGCCTGTGCATAAAGTCTGTTTAGTGAAAACATGCCGGGATCCCAGCCTGCCGCTATTACAGCGGTTTTATCTGCATTTTTTGCCGCTATATCAACAGCTTTAAAATGTTCGGGGATTTTAGCATGTGTATCAAAGCTGTCAACGACATTGAAGGCTGAAGCATATCTGGCAGTTTGTTTTGGAAGATCATAGGCACTGCTTGTACAAAGTATAAGTACGTCAATTTTATCTTGAAAATCAAAGACATCATCTGCATGATATACTTTAACATTCTGTGTAATTATACTGACAGTTTTAGGGTCCCTTCTTGTAAAAACTGCTGCAAGCTCAAGATCACTATTTTGCATTATGGCATATTCAAGCCCCTTTCCAAGGTTGCCATATCCCATAATACCGATTTTAACAGTCATAATTTCTCCGGTATTAATTAATATCATTTTTATTTGCTTCGGTCTTTATAACACTTACCTCAAGCAGTTTCTTTTTCATTTCATTTTCTATATTTTTAAGCTCGGCTTCAGCCGCAATCCTTTTATTTCTACCTTCTTCCTGAATTTTAAGCACATCATCCAAAGTACTTATAAGTGTTTGGTTGGTAGCTTTTAATGTTTCGATATCAATTATGCCTCTTTCAGATTCTCTTGCAGTTTCTATGGAAGCGGTTTTAAGCATGTCGGCATTTTTCCTTAAGAGCTCATTAGTCATATTTGAGACGGCACTCTGTGCTTTTGCAGCCTCGGTAGAATGGCTGAGTCCTATGGCGATTACCATCTGACTTTTCCAAAGCGGTATTGTATTTACAAGAGTTGACTGGATTTTATCTGACATGGTTGAATCATTACTCTGTATAAGTCTTATCTGAGGTGCCATTTGCAGTGAAATTGCACGTGTAAGCTCAAGATCATGAATTTTTCTTTCAAAACGGCTGCAAAGTTCTGAAAAATCCTTCGCTTTGCTGCCGTCTTCAGGAAGACCGCTTTTTTGTGCTTTTTCAACAAGCTGGGGAAGTTCTACCTGAGTGGCTTTTCTAAGTCTTTCCTTGCCTGCAAGTATATACATTGAGAGTTCCTTAAAATATTTCAGGTTAAGATCATACATCTTATCAAGCATAGCTATATCTTTTAGCAGAGTTACCTGGTGCTCCTCAAGCACCTTTGAGATTTTATTTATATTTACCTCTGCCTTGTCATATTTTGCCTTTATTCCCGCAATTTTATTTCCGGTTTTTTTGAATAGTCCCAAAAATCCTTTTTCTTCTTCAGGATCTTCAAGAGTCTTAAGCTCCGAAACAACATTTGCGAGAATTTGACCGACCTCACCAAGGTCTTTTGTGCGTACACGGCTTAGTGCTGATTCCGAAAAATCGGCTATTTTCTTCTGACTTCCTGCACCATATTGGAGGACTGCCTGTGAATTCTCGATATCTATCTGTGAAGCGAAATTCATGACCATCTTTTTTTCTTCTTCAGTAAGCTCCGGTTCGTTAATTACGGATTCTTCAGGTTTAGGTACCGGTGTATTGGCAGTTTGTATTTCATCTTTTGAAAAAGGTTCAAGTGTTAGCTGGGGTGCCTCATCAAGAAGCTCTTTAAAATCAGCATCATTATAATTGTTTTTATTTAGATCGATACTTTCTGTGTTATTTGAGCCTGTCTCAATTATATCAGTGCTTTTAGGTTCTTCATCAGGTGATTTTGAAAATTCTAATTTATCATCATTCATATTTTTCTCCATTCTCTGCCTGGCGGCAGTATATATTTAAAATTTATTCCTGCGATTAAAGAGCCATATGGCGAGTTTGCCTGCACATATGGCGAATGTTTTGATGGTGAAACACGCTATACACTGGAATGTAATAAAAACTTAGATGTTCCACTGCGGTCGGCGAAGTATTTCACCTGGTTCTGGTATTTTTAAGAAAGTTCAAGTTTATTGGGTTTTATTATTAATACCGCCTGTAAGTCCTTCCTTTGCAAGCATTGTTTGAAGCACCTGTGCATCAGTTGCGGCATCATAAGCGGCATCTTTAAACAGCGTATTAAGCAGCTGTGCAAATGCAAGATTAATTGTATCAAGGGTTGCTTCAATTTCCTTTTTAGCCTCAATTACATCCTCGCCCGGCTGCGTGATTCTCTCAAAGTCATCATAAGTCTGTACAAGTTTAAGGGTTGTAGGAAGATAATAATCCATAAATTTATACATATGTGAGATTTCTTCAGGTTTTTCCTTTATTCTGGCAAAGATATCACGAAGCAGGTTTTCAAGTATTGAAAGCTTTTCTGAAACAACTTCACTTTTTATACTTTCATTAAGCCTATTAACATCCTGTGTATATTTTTTGCCCATCTCTATAATTTCAAACCATTTTTTTCTATCTTCTTCATTTAATGAGGCTGCTTCAGGATAATCACTTTCAGTATCCTTTTCGTCTACTTTAGAAGTTTCATTCTTGGCATTTAGTTTTAGTGAAGCCTTTTCAACTTCAATAGCAAGATATTCGTTGTAGGTTTCATTATCAAGCATAAAACACAGCTCTTCCTTATCAAAATGCCCTTGCGGAAATATACCCTGATCAATCATTTTTTTTAGTGATTTCCTTATATGAGATATACTTTTCCCTGTAAACTGTGCGAGAACGCTTAGATTTATATAACTTTTTGAGCCTATTACATTCATGAATTTTTTTGATTCATTTATGGTTGACAGGTTAACACATGATAAAAAAATCATAAAAAATGAAATCAATGCGGTAATAGAAAAAATAACATAGACAGAGAGAGGCACTGTTATATTCAAAGTTATAAATAATATCATTGCAAGACACATCGCAAATGCTAAAGGGCAAAAAAACAGGAGTATCATCATAGAAGATATTTGCTTTGCAGGTCTGAATTTTCTGTTGCTTAAAAAATTTTCACTGAATATATTATATTTATTTATTCCTGTCCACTTGTTTTTTTTGTAATACAGCGGATTATTTTCAGCTTCCATGCCGTTTAAGTCATCATAAGGATCATATATGCTGTTTGGTACACTTCCGTTAAGATCTGGAGAAAAACGATCCCTATATCTTAAACTTCTTTCAAGCTCACGCCTTAAATGTCTGTTATGTTTTCTAATATCTCTTTCATATTTTCTGCTTATACTTGATGCCACCTCGTCAATTGCACTATGTGCAGCATCTGTAATATTATTGATCATGCCTTCATAATCAGCGTTTTTAAGTATATTTTTAGCAGTGTCAGCTATATCACTGCGGAGTTTGTTCCAATCCTGATTTTCGTTCATAATCTGTTTTGTATCCTATTCTTTAATATATTGCGTAAATATATTTGTACTCCTGGCGGTATCTGTTGCTGCGCCGTTTTGACGGATTTTAATTTAAGTAAGATTTAACCGCCTTTGATTTTAAATATCAGAAAGCACTGCTTTATATGTATAATATACTGTCCGCAGTGCCTGTACAGGTTGTTCTAATTTGTTCATGATATAAGTATATGTAAGTATAATAATAAAACTTTAGTACTAAGTATCCTAAGCAAACCGAAACCTGCTTATCATTATCCCATAAATCAGTCTAAACTGCAATATATTTTAAAGAGATTTGGTATTTTAGATAAAAGACTGTGTAGGATAAGAAATTTAATGATTCTGTTTACGCAAAACAAATTCATAGTATTCAACTGCTTCTATCACATAAAAACCTGATTTTCTGTAAATCCTGAACGCAGGGACATTGCTGTCTTCAACCTGTAAATAAATCATTCTATGTCCCGATTTTTTTAAAAAATTCAGTATATAATTAAATATATAATATCCGAATCCTTTTCCACGCAGCCTTTTATTTATAAAAAAACCGTAAAAATAAATATCTTTCTCACTTTTATAGTTGATTATATTAAATTCAGCTACGACTGTACCCTGAAATAAATTCAGCTTACGCTCTCTTTTATCAGATTTTATAATATAATGATTAGAATTATCTGTATCAGTTAAATCAGAATGTGAAGATTTTTCATCGGTATTTAGCGGATCTGCTTTGTGAGTTTTGACAGTTTTATTAGTTTGAACAACAGAAACAGGCAGAACTTTAAAAAAATAGTCCGGCATGTATTCAGGTATAGCTGTTAAATCAAGGCTCATTAAGTGCTGAGTGTATATTTTTACGGCATTAATTTTTTTTGCGGCAAACCTGCCAAGTATGCTGTTTGCATCATTTATAAACTGTACTGAAGAATTGTCTGGCAGTTTTTTCAGTGCAAAAGACCAGAGCATCTTAAAAAATCCCATTCGTCTAAAGTCGGGATGTGTCCATGCACTGCACTCATAGAGTCCGTCGCTTATGTATATAAGCGGTATCATACATATAAGTATATTATTTTTATAACCGAGTATATAAATACAACTTTCCTCGTCAAAAGGAAATGACACACAAATCGGCTCAAAATCGCAGCATATCCTTAGAAGATTATCTATATCATTTTGCAGCTGTGAGTCAAGTTTATTTTTTAAAATTATAGTTAAATCAGTGTTCATAGCATTTCAAGTATATCATGAGGGCAGTAAAATTGCGATAATATTTTAATCATAGTTAAACGATATAATATATATTATAAAGATACTTACAGTAACATATAATTGCGATAAAAAATGCCGGGTTTATTTTATACCTTGTTGCACATGTATCTTTATGGTAAAATCTAAGCAGCCTTAAAGGTAATTCCATATATGGAGATATTATTGTACACAGATGATAACTAAACTTATAGAAAAAATTAAACAAAAGAAAGCACCGGTATGTGTAGGACTTGATCCTATGCCGTCATTTATACCTGAACATATAAAAATACAGTCATATGACGAATTTGGAGCCGGACTTAAGGGCGCAGCACAGGCGGTATTGAGATTTAATAAGGAAATTATAGACAATATTTATGATCTCATACCTGCAGTAAAGCCGCAGGCGGCTATGTATGAACAGCTCGGACCGGAGGGAATGAAAGTATATGCCGAAACAATTGAGTATTGCCATAAAAAAGGACTTATTGTCATAGGAGATGTAAAGAGGGGAGATATAGGTTCAACCTGTGAAGCCTATGCTACGGGGCATATTGGAGAAATTGAGATAGGAAGTATGACATATAGCGGTTTTGATACTGATATGATTACAGTAAACCCCTATACCGGAAGCGATGGCATAATCCCGTTTTTAAATGCCTGCAATAAATACGATAAAGGTATATTTGTGCTTGTTAAGACCTCAAATCCCTCAAGCGGTGAATTTCAGGATATAGAGGCCGGAGGAAGAGCATTATATGAACATGTCGGCAAAAAGGTTGCAGAGTGGGGAAGTTTATCCATGGACGGGTATTATTCAAATGTAGGTGCGGTGGTTGGGGCCACATTTCCTGAGGTGATTAAAAAATTAAGGAAACTTATGCCATATACATATTTTCTTGTACCGGGATACGGTGCACAGGGAGCAGGGGCGGCTGAACTTAAATATTGTTTTAATGATGACGGACTTGGTGCCATTATAAATTCTTCAAGAGGAATAATAGCTGCCTATAAGTCTGAAAAATATAAGAATAAATTCAGCAGCCGGGAATTCGCAGAAGCCTCAAGGCTTGCGGTATCCGATATGATTAAGGATATTTCATCGGCTGCCGGCAGAGGAGACTGATGTTAAAATCCAGCGGATATATTACATTTCATGGCAATTTACAGAAAAATGTGCAGTCGCAAAGTGTAGAAGGAAATATATATGAGTTATGGGTAGAGGTGCCTGATATAGCAAAAAAAGCAATGCCGGGACAGTTTGTTTCAATTTTTTTAAATGACAAAAGCAGACTTCTGCCAAGACCTATAAGTATATGCAGTGTAAGCAGTGATAAAACCGGTCTGAGGCTGGTATACAGAGTAACCGGGAAAGGGAGCGGAACCGAATTTTTAAGCACTATGCCAAGGGGTGCAAAAATTGATCTGCTCGGACCTGCCGGAAACGGTTTCCCGCTTGATTCAACAGATACAGTCCTTATAGGCGGAGGTATAGGTATACCGCCGCTGCTTGAGCTTATGAAAAGACTTAAAGGAAGGAGAAGGGCAGTGCTTGGATATAAAGGTGGCAGCCCGTTCCTTAAAGATGAATTTGAGGTATATGGCAGAGTCTATACTGCAAGTGATGACGGCAGTATAGGAGTAAAGGGGACTGTAATGGATGCAGTGCTTAAAAATGAAATTGATCTAAATCATGCTACGGTTATGGCATGCGGACCTTTACCTATGCTGAGAGCACTGAAGGAGTATTGTACACTTTATGATATAAAATGTTATGTTTCTCTTGAAGAAAGGATGGCATGTTCTATAGGTGCCTGTCTTGCATGTGTATGCAATACTGTAGAAAAAGACAGCCACAGCTGTGTCAATAATGCAAGAGTATGCAAAGACGGTCCGGTATTTCCTGCCGAGGAGGTGGTATTGTGAGTATGTCAAGGCTTAAAGTAAACATTGCCGGTGTTGTTATGAAAAATCCGGTAACAGTCGCAAGCGGCACTTTCGGTTCGGGTGCAGAGTATTGTGAGCTGACCGATATTTCAAAGCTTGGTGCCGTTACTACAAAAGGTGTAGCGAATATCCCATGGGCAGGCAATCCTGTTCCCAGAATTGCAGAAACTTATGGAGGTATGCTAAATGCTATAGGTTTGCAAAATCCGGGGATTGATGTATTTATAAAAAGGGATGTCCCGTTTTTAAAACAGTATGACACAAAGATTATAGTAAATGTATGCGGAAAGACTGAAAGTGATTATATAGAAGTAGTAGAGAAACTTTATGATGTTCCTGTAGATTTGCTGGAGATAAATATATCATGCCCGAATGTCAAAGAAGGCGGTATAGCTTTCGGGCAGAAAGCGGAATCAGTTGAACATATAACTTCACAGATAAAAAAACATGCCAAACAGCCTATAATCATGAAACTTTCGCCGAATGTAACGGATATTACAGTAATGGCAAAGGCGGCACAGGCAGGCGGTGCTGATGCGGTGTCTCTTATAAATACACTTACAGGCATGAAGATTGATATTTATAAAAGATGTTTTGCCTTGGCAAATAAAACCGGAGGACTTTCGGGTCCGTGTATAAAGCCTGTGGCACTGCGTATGGTATATCAGACTGCAATGGCTGTTAATATACCTGTAATAGGTATGGGAGGTATATCAAATGCCGAGGATGCAATAGAATTTTTGATTGCAGGGGCATCTATGGTAAGTGTAGGTACTGCAAATTTTTATAATCCTGGTGCCGGAGCAAATATAGTTGAAGGGATAAATAAATACCTTATTGACAATGGATTTAATGATGTAAATCAGATTATAGGTCTTTCAGGTAAATGGTAGAATATTATGGAACAAATTGATAGATATAAAGAAGAATTTATAGAATTTATGATAGACTGTGATGTGCTTAAATTCGGAGATTTTATTACAAAAAGTGGTAGAAAAACTCCGTTTTTTATAAATACGGGCTCATTTAAGACCGGAAGTCAGCTTAAAAAACTTGGTGAATATTATGCAAAAGCTATTAAGGAAAATTTCGGAACAGATTTTGAAGTTTTATTTGGTCCTGCATATAAAGGCATACCGCTTTCAGTTTCAGCCTGTATAAGCATGTCGGATATGTATGGTGCTGATATAAAATACTGCTCAAACCGTAAAGAGATAAAGGATCATGGAGACAAAGGCATACTTCTTGGCGGACCTGTTAATGATAAAGACAGGGTTGTTATAATAGAAGATGTAACTACGGCAGGAACTTCAGTTGAAGAAGCCATGCCTATTTTAAACGCACAGGGCAGTGTAAATGTGCTTGGGCTTATAGTAAGTGTAGACAGATGTGAAAAGGGCAGAGGGGAAGAAAGTGCACTTAAAGAAATAAGTAAAAAATATAATATTAAAACCGCTTCCATAGTAAGTATGAGAGAAGTTATAAACTACCTTTATAACAAGCCCTGTAATACTAGGATTATAATAGATGATAAATTAAAAGGTCTTATAGATGATTATTATAAAATCTACGGCACAGAAAATTGATTTAAAACTATGTCGTAATTGGTTTTTAATAAATATAATATAAAGTGATTTATAAATAATACAGCGGAGGAAATTATGGAAAAAGTATATAATACTATGAGAAACTCAGGAGCTGCATGTATTGCAATAGGTATAATAAGCATTGTTCTCGGAGTTGCGACCGGCATAGTCGCAATAGTTTTTGGAGCAAAACTTTTAACAAGAAAAGATGAGATTGTCTTTTAATATAAAATTATGGAAAAAAATATAAAGCCAAGGTATAAAATATTGGGCAAAATATACTTTATTGCATATCTTATTATACTTGTCTACCTGCTGTTTTTTGCAGAAGTATTTGGCAGGATGGAAAATCCGCTTGCAGAAAGAAGTTATAATATAGAGCCTTTTAAAGAAATAATGCGCTTTTACAAATACAGACATACTCTGGGTATGGTGGCATTTATGATAAATGTGCCCGGCAATGTAGTTGCTTTTATACCTTTCGGATTTTTTATTCCTATAATAAGTAAATATAAAATGGGTATGTTAAAAACTGTTCTTATGGGAATGCTTTTTTCGCTTGGAGTTGAAGGTATACAGTTTATAGTAAATGTAGGAAGCTTTGATATTGATGATATTATATTAAATACCTTAGGTTCCGTAATAGGATATACGGTATTTTTAATTGGAAATATTATATGGCACAGGCTTGAAAAAAACACTGTATAATATGCATATATATAGTAAATGGAGGCTGATTTGTTTAAATTTTTAAATTTATTTGAAAAAGATGAAGACAGGAAAAAAATCATGGCACCTGCAAGAACAAAAGGGGAGGCTATACTTGAGGAGGCTAAATTTACTTTTCCTGAAGACCGGAAAAAGCCTATGGCGGATATAAATGAAAATTTAATAAATTATATTAAAAAGCCTATGGCAAAAGGAGGTATAACATCAACTTTCTGTGCCTTCATAGGTCTTATATTTTTATATATTGCCTACTATCTGAATTTATTTTATAAGGGAAGCCCTGATATGACTGTATCGGCACTTGGTTTCAGTTCTTTTTTGTTTTCAGCCTCGGCACTCTGGTTCGGGCTGCGTTCATTTAAAAATAGGCCTGCAAAATATTGGCTTTCATTTCTTGGAGTAGGCATAGGCGGAATACAATTTGTAATATGGATCACTGTAGTTTTTATAGGTTACAGGGCATAAATAAATATGGAGAATAATACAGAAAGCGAAGTAGAAAATCAAATAAAAAATAATATGGAAAATAATTATGAAAATAAAATTGCATATAAACTTGAAGATTTAAAATACATTGAACGTATAGAGTCTGCTATAGGGCGTATAAAAGAAATAAGTCGGGATAATATAAATGCTGTTTACCGTGAATATTTTCTTGAAAATGCAAATTTTATACTTTCATCATATGAAATAAGAAAAAAAATTGAAAATGGGGAATTTGACAGCTTGAGTCTTGAAGAGCTTAAAGCAGGGCAGGAAGCTTTATATGCTTCATTGTTATCTGAAGATTATAAAAATTCGATTTACTGTCCTACACATATGGAAAAGTTTTTCGGCAGGAAATCAGGCAGGCTGCTGTCTCTTCTTGCATGTGAGATAAGGACTGTGCTTCCTATGATTTACAGGGGCAGACTTTATGAGTATGCGGCAGTACTTGAGCTTTTTTTAGAGATATATACGCTTTTTTTATATGATGGTGAAGCAGATGCTAAGGAAATTGAAAATATAATTTATAGACATTTTTATGACTATCTTGATGAGAGCGTTGAAAAAAGTATTGCCGGGGCATTTATACCTGATGATAATTTTATATATGATATTATAATGAATTCGGATTTAAATGATATCAGGTATTTATTTAAATTCGGTGATTATATCTCAGATGAAGAAATAGGCAGTGCATATTATCTTTTATCGCTTACGCAGGATAAAATCAAATATATGGCTGATGCTTTTACTGACGGTTTTATACGTGGTTTTAAAATAGCAGGAAAGGATATTTCAGAAAAAAAATATGTTTCGATACGATATACTTTCGGATTTGAAAGGCTGCTCAGAGAGATTATCCGTAATTTTGAAAAAACAGGTATAATTACAGTATTTCAAGAAAAACCGTATAAGCTTAGTGATAAGAGCGAAGTAAGAGATGCAGGATGCAGTGCTCTTGATATAAATAAGCAGTATATACTTGATCATAAATTTGACAATGTTATACTTATGAAAAAAGCATATCTTGACAGGAAAATTGAGCTTGCAGGATATGCTTATGAAAAGTTTAAAGAAGATATAAAACTCAATGCCGGACCTGCATTGATTGAAGTTTTTGGAGAGGAAAAATTCAATCCTGTATATGCTCCGGCTGCCTATTCATTTACCGATAAAGATATAAAATTAAGTCTTGATTACAGACAGCGGATTTCAGTGCTTCAGAGCAAATATATAAAAAGAGAGGAAACAAGCTTTGCTATAATTGCATGGCCGCTGCCGGGTATAATAAAGAGCAGTGAAAATGCGTTGTGCAATAAAGATGAAATTACTTATAAAAATATATTTGATGATATTATAAGGATAAATACTCTTGACACTGATTCCTACTGCAGGATGCAGCAGATTTTAATTGATAATCTTGATAAGGCGGATTTTGTCAGAATTAAGGGCAGAAATAAAAATAAGACTGATTTATGTGTAAACATATATAAGATTAAAGATCACAGAAAGGAAAGTGCATTTGAAAATTGTCTTGCAGATGTAAATATACCTTTGGGAGAGGTTTTTACAAGTCCCGTACTTAAGGGTACTGACGGAATATTAAATGTCTCTGAGGTGTATATAGGAGGTATACATTTTAAAAATTTAATTATAAAATTTAAGGATGGTATGGTAACTGATTATAGCTGCTCCAATTTTGATGAAGAAAATCTAAACGGTGCAGACAGCCAAAAGAAACTTATTGAAAATGTTTTGCTTAAGGGGTATAAAAGCCTTCCTATGGGAGAATTTGCCATAGGAACCAATACCGCTGCTTATGCAGCTGCTAAAAAATACGGTATATTTAAGGCTCTGCCTATACTTATAGCTGAAAAAACCGGTCCTCATTTTGCACTTGGCGATACATGTTATTCACATGAGGAAGATTTTCTGACATATAATCCCGACGGCAAGCTTATAGCAGCCAGAGACAATGAGATTTCAATACTTAGGAAAGATGATATATCTAAGGCGTATTTTAACTGTCATACGGATATAACGGTTCCCTATGATGAGATTGGCTGCCTTTGTGCAGTTGATAAAAACGGCAATGAGACTTTAATTATAGAAAATGGATATTTTGTGCTTGAAGATCTTGACGAGCTTAATGATATGATGAGAAATTTAAAATAGTCTTATTTAAAATATATAATGCGAATGTAATTAATAAGAAAAAACGTGCAAAAGAGCCTGAATATGCTATAATAAATATAGTATATATCAAGGCTTTTTTGTCTTGGGAAGGAGGATATATGCCTAAAGTAGGTATAGTTATGGGCAGTGATTCTGATATGAAAGTAATGTCTCAAGCTGCCGATTTTTTAAAAGATATGGGAATTGATTTTGAAATAAGGATAATTTCTGCACACAGAGAACCGGAAGTTTTTTTTGAATGGGCAAAAAATGCACAAAACAGGGGTATAAAGGTTATTATAGCAGGAGCCGGTAAGGCGGCACATCTGCCGGGTATGTGTGCTGCTTTATTTTTGCTGCCTGTTATAGGAGTACCTATGAAGACTTCAGATCTTGGAGGCGTAGATTCACTTTATTCAATTGTACAGATGCCCTCCGGAATCCCATGTGCAACAGTGGCGATAAACGGCGGAAAAAATGCAGGAATACTTGCGGCAAAGATACTGGCGGTGTCAGATGATACAATTAGAAAAAAACTTGAAGATTATTCAAAGAATATGAAAGAGGAGGTTATTAAAAAAGATCTAAAACTTCAGGAAGAGGGATATAAGGCATTTGAATAAGAATTTTGGAGGTTTTTATGGATTATAAAAGTTCAGGTGTTGACATAGAGGCAGGATACAGGTCGGTAGAACTTATAAAAAAATATGTTGAAAAAACTTTTAGACCTGAGGTTTTAAGCGGGCTTGGAGGTTTTTCAGGAGCATTTTCGCTTGCAAAAATAAAAGAAATGGACGAACCTGTGCTTTTATCAGGCACTGATGGAGTTGGAACCAAATTGAAGCTTGCATTTATTATGGACAGGCATGATACTATAGGTATAGACTGTGTTGCTATGTGTGTAAATGATGTTGTATGTGCAGGGGGTGAGCCGCTGTTTTTTCTTGACTATATAGCCTGCGGTAAAAATAATCCTGAAAAGATTGCCTGTATAGTATCAGGTGTTTCAGAAGGCTGTATAGCCTCGGGTGCGGCACTTATAGGCGGTGAAACTGCTGAAATGCCGGGCTTTTATCCTGAAGATGAGTATGATCTTGCAGGTTTTGCGGTGGGTGTTGCAGATAAGAAGAATATTATAAACGGTGCACAGGTAAAGGCGGGGGATATACTTATAGGGATAGCTTCAAGCGGTGTTCATTCAAACGGTTTTTCACTTGTAAGACAGGTATTTGAGATGAGCAGAGAAAACCTTGAAAGATACTATGATGAACTTGATATGACACTTGGTGAGGCACTTCTTGCACCTACAAGGATATATGTAAGAGCGATTTTTGCAGTCAAGTCATCAGGTGTAAGGATAAAAGCCTGTTCACATATCACAGGAGGAGGTTTTTATGAAAATATACCTCGCATGCTGCCTGAAGGGGTTGCAGCTTCTGTAAAAAAGGACTCTTATAAAATACCTGCTATATTTAATCTTATAGCAAAGAATGGAAATGTAAATGAAGAAGTCATGTATAATACCTTCAATATGGGAATAGGTATGGTGATTGCCGTTGATGAAAATGAAACCGAAAAAGCTTTAAAAGCAATACATTTATCAGGCGAAAGAGCATGTGTAATAGGAAAGGTTATATCAGGAGCGGGCGGTATAGAATTATGCTAAGTGTTGCGGTAATGGTAAGCGGCGGCGGTACAAATCTTCAGGCGCTTATAAATGCATTAAAAGCAGGCGATATAAAGAATGCATGTATAGATTTGGTTTTTTCCGACAATGAAGCCGCTTATGCACTTAAACGAGCGGAAGCTGAGAATATTAAAAAAATATGTGTACCGGCAAAAAAATATAATGAGTATGAATTTGAAAACCTTATGCTAAAGATTTTAGATGAAAACAGACCTGATCTCATAGTGCTTGCAGGCTTTTTGCCAAAAGTACCTGATAAAGTGGTACAAAGCTATAGGGGTAGGATAATCAATATACATCCTTCCCTTATACCCAGCTTTTGCGGGAAGGGTTTTTACGGGATTAAAGTACATGAAGCTGCTCTTAAAAGAGGAGTGAAGATTACAGGTGCTACGGTACATCTTGTTGATGAAGGTATAGACAGCGGAAAAATACTTATGCAAAAGACTGTTGAGGTAAAAGATGATGATACTCCATTGCTGCTTCAAAAAAGGGTCATGGAAGAGGCGGAACATATAATACTGCCTAAAGTAGTTAATATGGCTGCAAACGGTGATATAAGACTTCCGATAGTTTAAAACAGATAAAGGATGGTGGATTTATATGAATGTACTTGTTGTAGGCGGAGGCGGCAGAGAGCATGCTATATGCCATAAACTTTCTCAGAGCGGCAGAGCGGATAAAATATATTGTGTTCCGGGAAATGCGGGGATATCGGAAATAGCGGAAATCGCAGATATACCTGTAATGAATTTTAAGGATATCATTAAATTTGCAAAAGAGAAAAATATAGGACTTACTGTAGTGGGTATGGATGATCCCTTATGTCAAGGCATAGTTGATGAGTTTAAAAAGGAGGGACTTAGGGTATTCGGTCCTTCCAAAAATGCCGCAAGACTTGAAGGTTCAAAATCATTTGCTAAACATCTTATGAAAAAATACGGCATACCTACTGCCGCTTATGAAGTCTTTGATAATTCAGACAAGGCAAAAGAGTATCTAAAAACTGTAAAATACCCGATTGCGGTAAAAGCGGATGGTCCGGCACTTGGAAAAGGAGTGCTTATATGCAGCTGTTATGATGATGCATATGATGCGATTGAAGATATTATGGTTAAAAAAATATTCGGTACTTCAGGCGATACTGTAATAATTGAAGAGTTTATTACAGGTCCTGAAGTGAGTGTACTGTCATTTTGTGATGGAAAAACTGTAAAGGCGATGGCATCTTCACAGGACCATAAAAGAATAGGGGACGGAGATACAGGTTTAAATACGGGCGGTATGGGAGCGTTTTCTCCAAGTCCTTTCTATACAAAGGATATAGAAAAATACTGTATTAAAAATATTTATGAAAAAACATTGCAGGCACTTAATTGTGAAGGCATTGAATTTAAAGGGGTAATATTTTTCGGGCTTATGCTGACGAAAGACGGTCCTAAAGTTCTTGAGTATAATGTAAGATTCGGTGATCCTGAAACTCAGACTGTACTTGTAAGGATGGAGAATGATATAATCGATATATTTGAGGCATGTATTGACGGTACACTTGATAAGATAGAGCTTAAATTTGAAGATAATGCTGCAGCATGTGTAATTCTTGCAAGTGCCGGATATCCGCAAAATTATGAAAAAGGTATGGTTATTAAAGGGCTTGATAAATTCAATTTATCTGAGGATAAGGGATTTTACTGTTTTCATGCAGGTACAAAAAAATCAGGAGATAATATAGTTACCGCCGGTGGCAGAGTTCTTGGTATAACTGCTAAGGGAAAGGATATTAAAGAGGCTGTAAAAAATGCTTATAGTGCCTGTGAGTTTATAGATTTTAAAGGTAAGTATAACCGGACTGATATAGGTAAGACGGCATTGGAACTGTGATGGGTTGTTTACATATATAAGATATTGTGATAGTATTAAACTGTCTTGCTAAATAATATACGGGAGGTATTATAATGGAATTGATGGTTATTTTTGCGGGAATACTTTTTCTTGTTATAATTGTTGCTGTGGTTGCGGCAGTTTCAACCATGGCATCAGTTTTTGGAGTCATAGGCGTGGAAGATGATGAAGATATGTGATAATTTTATACTTTGTATATGTTTAATTATCGTAAGTATCTGAAAGATTTATAAACACATTAAGGGTCATATTATGATAATAGGTATGGGCGTTGATATTATAGAAAATGCAAGAATTAAAGCAGCAATTAAAAGCAGTTTTTCAGGGCGTTTTATTAAAAAGCTGTTTACTGAAAGAGAGGTACATTTATCAAATAACAAAGTTTCTTTTTTTTCAGGAAATTTTGCTGCGAAAGAAGCATTTGCAAAAAGTCTGGGCACAGGATTTCGAGGTTTTATGCCATATGAAGTTGAAGTGCTTAGAGATAATATTGGAAAACCGTATATAAAGCTGTATGGCAGGGCACTTGAAAAGCTGTACGGATTGAATGATTGTTTTAAACAGATTGGCATGAAAAAATGTATTAATCAAGGTATTTGCTTTAACAATATACAGGTTTCAATAACAAATACAAAAGATTATGCCTGTGCATTTGTAATTATAGAGATATAACAGTGAATGACATTTATTACAAATAAGTCTGTTTTAAAAACGGACATCTTTCTACTGTATGCTGTTTATAATTTGAATTTTATAATAGCTGAAAATTTGCATTGGTTTAAATTATATAAAAGTGCTATAGTTAATACTTTTAAGGACCTTGGAGAGGGTCTTAAAAAAACTACTACTATATTAAAAATATGAGGTTAAATATATGAAAGTATATGATACAGTAAATAAATGTGATGTTGAAGTGGCTGATGTTGAAGAATTTATAAGTCTGATGAATTCAGGCAGGCAGGTAGATGTTTATCTTAAGAAAAAGAAAACTGATAGGGACGGATATCTGACATGGGACATAGAGCACTGGTCAAGTATTGAAAAAGACAGATTTATACGCTGTTATTCACTTGAAGGCAGAGTTTTGAGAGACTCTACAGGGCATAATATATATGATTTGAAATCAGAGTTTAAACCTGAAGATTCTTTAAAAGTAGAACTGAGCTAGGTTTTGGCAATAACATAAGTGTTATTGCCAAAGCAGATCCCGGTTTATTGGAGTATAAAACATTTCTCTTACCTTATGCGGTTCTTTTGTTATAGCAAGTATCCACATAAGTTTTGCAACAGCTGATTCAAGTGTCATGTCAAAGTTTTCAATAAGTGAAAACTCCTCCTTTATATTTTTTCCGACTGCATATATTGACATATGACTTCCTTCAAGCGGTACCTGTGTTGACATTACTACAATTTTGCCAAGTTTTGTGAGATCGCTTATAGCCGCTTTAAAATCAACATCTTCATATGACGGCAGACCTCCGACTCCAAATGATTCTATTATAATAGCATCATAGTTTAATGCCATGAATTTAAGCAGTTGTGCATCCATTGACGGTATAAGCTTTAAAAGACCTATTCTGGTATTTAATTTATCATAAAAGACAATATTTTCATTATTGTGTTTTTTATCATCTATATAGAAGAATATCCGATGGTCCTGTATAACAGCAAGATATGGAAAATTAATTGATGAAAATGCATTATAACTTTTGCTCCTTTCCTTTCTTGCTCTTGTGCCGCATATTACCTTACCGTCAAATACTATGTTTATGCCATAAGCCTTTTGTGAAGAAGCAAAAAGTATGCTGTCATAAAGATTTGTTTTGGCATCCGTTACATCCATATCTATAGGCTTTTGTGCACCTGTAATTACAACAGGTTTTTTTGAGTTCTGTATAAGGTATGAAAGAGCAGCTGCGGTATATGCCATAGTATCGGTTCCATGGCATATTACAAAGCCGTCATATTTTATATAGTTATTTTTTATACAGTTAGATATAATAAGCCAATGTTTTGGATGCATATTGGTACTGTCTATATTAAAGAGCTCAATAGTATCAATATCTGCAAATGTAAAAACCCCCTGTACATACTTAAGAAGCTGATTAGAGGAAAGAGAAGGTTTTAGACCGTCATCACTTTTTTGTGATGCAATTGTACCTCCGGTTCCTATAAGGAGTATTTTCTTTTTTTGATTGTTTATATTATTATAAGAGTCTTTTGAGCTGGCTTTTTCAGTTTCTTTATAAAAAGTTTTATCATTTGATTTGGTGTTATCCGGGTTCGGGGTTTTAATACCTTTATTTATATCCATCTGTATATAACCTTTTAATATATTATTTAAAGCTTTCCTTCTCTGAACTTCTGTATCATTTCCTGACCTATGCTTATATCTGAATTTAGTATAGGTACATTCTGTCTTTTTACCCATGCAGCTTCAGAAAGCTCGTTTTCTTCAATGGTGATTTTGTTGTCTCCGTCAAGTTCTGCAGTAAATGCAATCATTACAGCCTCAGCTATACCCCAGGGTTGAGAACCGTAATATTTGACATTTTTTACTCTGATCCCGACTTCCTCAAATACCTCTCGCTTGACATTTTCCTCAAGAGTTTCTCCTATTTCAAGAAAACCTGAAACAAGTGCAGGAAGCTTATAACTGCTGTTTGCTCTTTTAGTGAGCAGTATATTGTCTTTATCTGTAATCGCCACTATAACTGCAGGTATTATACGTGGGTATTCTATCTGTGAGCACCTGGGACATATCAGAGCTCTTTCAGTATCGGAGCGGAGATTTACACTGCCGCATCTTCCGCAGTACTTTCTGTTTTGCAGCCAGGTATATATATGATAGCCCACAAGTACTGCAAAAGCGGTGCTTTTTGGACTCAGTTTTCTGAAAATATCTATTTTTTCTCCTGTAAGCTGCAAAGAATCACCTTTGTCTGAATCAAAATTAAGTGCCAGAAAGTAGTCATCATCATCAATTGAAAAAAGATAATATGAATTTTGAGTCAGTCTGTCTATATTTTCGCCGAAATATTTAAATTTTGGTATTGAAAGCCCATTTTCAGGTAGATCAGTACAAGCATTTTCAGAATGATATTCTGCATCTGTTTTTTGAAGAAAGACATATGATTTATCAAAAAAAAGCAGGTGTGAATCAGGCAGAGGCTGTTTATTAAGATATTCAGGATCAAATATCTTTGGATAGATCTCATGGAACATTCCGGTTTAAAAGTATCCTTTCATAAAAATTTAGTAGCTTTTAATATTTGCTCAAAAGGTCGACCCTCATATTCCAAAGTTTCTGTGAAAGGTCAACATGTATTTTATGCGGATATGCAAGACGTTTTGATTCATCCCAGAGTGTATCAAGTTCCTGTCTGCAATAAGCCTGTATATCCATAACTGCAGGAGAATCATATATACACTTTCCTTTTTTAAATACAGGCACTAATATTTCTTTAACAGTATAACTTCCCGGAAAGAGCATGGTTTTTTTCCATGTTTCATTAGGGTCAAAAAGCACAAGTTCTTCATTTATATCCACTATTTCATCTTCAAGACATATAAGATCCGCTATAATTTTATGATTATCTTTATGATATATCCTGTATATTTTTTTATTTCCGGGGTTTGTAACCTTTTCAGTATTTTCTGAAATTTTAATTTTAGGTACAAAAGTACATTGATTTTTATCATATATTGCGGCAAGTTTATAAACACCGCCGAAAGCCGGGCAGTCTCTTGATGTAATCATGCTTGTTCCGACTCCCCAGAGGTGGATTTTTGCCCCCTGCTGTTTTAATGAGTCTATAAGATACTCATCAAGATCATTTGATGCTGAAATAAAGGCGTCTTCAAAGCCTGCATCATCTAAAATAATCCTTGCTTTTTTCGAAAGATATGCAAGATCTCCGCTGTCAAGTCTTATACCGTAATTTTGAAGCTTCATGCCTGATGCCTTCATTTCGGAAAATACTTTTATAGCGTTAGGTACTCCGCTTTCAAGAGTATCATAGGTATCTACAAGAAGCGTACATGAGTTTGGATAGAGTTTTGCATATGCCCTAAATGCACTTAACTCATCAGGAAAACTCATAATCCAACTATGTGCATGTGTTCCGCTTACAGGTATATTAAAAAGCTGTCCTGCAAGAACATTGCTTGTAGCGGCACAGCCTCCTATCACGGCTGCTCTTGCACCATATATGCCTGCATCAGGTCCCTGGGCTCTTCTTAAGCCAAATTCAAGGACTTTGTCTCCTCTTGCCGAATGTACGACTCTTGCAGCCTTTGTGGCTATAAGAGACTGATGATTTATAATATTAAGTATGGCAGTTTCTACAAGTTGTGCCTGCATAAGAGGCGCTATAACTTTTACTACAGGTTCTTTGGGGAATATAAGTGAACCCTCAGGTATTGCATAGATATCACCTGTAAATTTAAAACTTTTTAGATATTCAAGAAAAGCCTCTTTAAAAAGACCGGTACTTTTAAGATATGCTATGTCTTCGTTGTCAAAATGAAGATTATTTATATAATCTATAACCTGTGCAAGTCCTGCACATATTGAATAAGCATTTTTATTGGGATTTGAACGAAAAAACATATCAAATACGGCAGTTTCATTCATATCCTTTTCTTTGTAATAACCCTGCATCATGGTAAGCTCATAAAGATCTGTAAGCAGGGTAAGGTTTCTTTTACTCATGTTCTCTCCTTTGTCCGTCAATTTTAATAGCGGAAGCTGTATACATGCTGAGCTTTTCAGTGAATACAGGGCAAGTGCAATTTATAAAAAATGACGTTTAAAAGTATTTTAATGAAAATATAAGTCTTTGCATTTTTATATTTAAATTTAAGCTTAATTGTAGCATAAAGTATAATTTTTGCAATTATGATAAAAAGATAACACTATAAAAATGTCTATATACTGATTATTTAAAAAGTTTAAATAGTTCCTTTTTCAGGAAACTTTGCAGTCTGTTTGAAGTAAAGCCGGATA
>ERZ773043.168-NODE-168-length-35325-cov-23.756337_pt1 | contig 35325 bp, 32 predicted proteins | sample MGYA00580636_ERZ773043 | MGnify/ENA primary metagenome ERZ773043 (study PRJEB29015, sample SAMEA2737992) | human oral metagenome | biome: human oral; feature: human-associated habitat; material: dental | place: China | collected 2065 ...
ACCCACCGGCTGGCGGTGGCCGGCGAGACCTGGAAACGTTCGGCCGCCCGGCGCACGGGCCAGCCGTCTTCCACCACCAGACGAGCAAGACGACGGCGCCCCTCAGGGGTCAGCGGTGCGTTAGCGTGGGTCATGAGGGCCTCCGGTCAGCGATGCGAGTGTGTCAACCCACATCATGCCGGAGGCCTTCACACAACCTCAGCCCCGTTCACAACCTCCCAAGGAAGTACAGCTAGTGCTCGATGAGGCCCATAGTGCGTGCTGGCCTGGGTGGGGCGGTGAAGCGGGGCGCTGGAACGGTCCTCAAGGGCCTGCCCCGCCCTGGCGGTAACGAACGACTTTCGCGACAGCCCGTGGCGCGGGCGATACCCGCCTCGGCGGCTACATGGGCGATGGGATGGCCGGTCTGGACACGCATCACGAGCCGGTAGCGACCCTGAGGCGTCAACACTGCGTTGCGGTGGGTCATGGCGGTGGGGCTTTCTTGTGTCGGAAGGATGATTCAGCGCCGCCCGTCCCGATAATCCAAGCCCCGCTGCCTCCTCCAACCTCACGACTATCACCTCACGACCCACGACAACTAGGAGGACTTCAGTCTGGCAGAACCTTGAACCATTGCTTCCCTGGCCGGTGTCGTAGCCGATGGTCTGAAGGAGCTGGTCGCCCTCTCGGTGTTATCCCGGCCTGCAGGGCCGCTGACATTCTGATCTGCTTCGACCACTCCCTGAATCCGCGACGGGTCTGCCATGGCTGTCAGTGGATTTATTGAGAATCTGCGCGGCGTGCCTTGGGTTTTTGCAACCTCATTCGCTGAGTGTTGTTCACAGACGTAGTGCTCGCCTGTTCTTCAGGTCGGGGGTATGCCCTGAGAATATGTTTCCCTGATTCAAGTCATGGAATTTCCTATAACAGAGTGGGTCCGCTCGATGAGTATCCTGCCGTGATGGAGATGGGTGTCGACGAACTCGACTCTCTCAGCCTCAAGAATGAAGACTCTCTTGTCCAAAAGTCCGTGCATATTTTTCACAGCGAGGAGTTTGCTCTTCATTTGAGACGCATAGGCAGTGAGCGCTGCGAGCCGATCCCTCCCTTGAGGGAACATTATGGTTCCTGATAGGTGCACAGACACCAACCTCCCTTGCGTCTGCTTGGGAACCACCAGCGCCGAGCAGTGCGGATTGGTATGCCCATTGATCACATGCCTTGCCTCCTTGGAAGAGACGAAGACAAGACGGTACTCGCCGAGTCGGGCGAAGAAGCAGGGTGTTAAGCGGGGTTCTTGATCCTCTATCGTTCCCAGGACGCACATGTCATCCTCGTCAAGGATTGAGGCCACTCGTTCCATGATCGTGCTTACTTCCAGGGGTGAGTCCGTGCTCCATTTCATGACGTCGTCTCATTTTCTGCTTGATTTTTTCGACAGGTTGCGATTCGGCTAATTCTTCGCAGTCTCCCAGCGGAAGGTCTTCACTGCCAGAGGGACGACCACGATCGCGATCGCGGTGAGGATTGTGAAGTCCAGAAGCGTTCCATGCCTCTGCTGGCCTTCGCAAACCCAATACAGCAGGTCGCCGAAGTAGGTCGTGGGAAGGAAATCAAGGAAGCGCTTGATCGAGTCGGAGAAGAGCTCCTGGGGGAAGGCTACTCCGGATGTGAACAGGAAGAACAGTCCGGCGAATGTGGCGACATTGGTGGCGGCCTGTCCGGAGCTGACGAGTGATCCGATGAAGTAACCCAGGCCGAGGAACAGGACAGAAGAGGGTAGGGAAACCAGGGCTGAACGCCACACGGCTGCGGGTCCGACGATATCCAGAGCCACGCCCAGGACGGCAACGAGGATACTGACTATGAGTGCAAGAAGCGCCCGAACAGCCAGGTGGGTCACGATGAACTGCCCTCGTGACACTGGAGTGGTTCCCAGAATGCGCAGGGTGCCGTGCTGCCGGTACTCGGCGATGGGGCCGGAGGTCAAGGTCATGCACGTCCCGGTGAGGGTCAGGCACAGTGCCATCGGAACCACAAGTGTCGAGAAGTCGGGCCCCTGGCCCTCCAAGGAGGAGTGAAGGATCTTGTTCATGCCCAGGAAGGTCCCGGCCATGAAGAAGGGGAAGATGAGGATGAAGTAGAAGTTCGTTCGGTTGCGGGACATCTCCCGCCAGTGGGTGATGATGAGGGAGCGGATGTTGCGGGTGCTGGTGGTGCTCATGGTCAGTCTTCCGAGGTTGTTGCAGCAGCGGTCAGTTCAGTGCCGGTGGCCGCCAGATAGGCATCGCCAAGCGTGGGATGCCGGACGCCGAGGTCGTAGCATCCGGTGGTTTGGGACAGGAGGGCGAGCGCCTCATCAGTCCGTGTTGTGTTGAGGGAGGCGGAGCGGTCCGGGTTGATGGTGAGGGTCCCGAGGGACTTCAGCTGGGCGGCGCTGTCGTCGGAGAGGTCCCCGGACAGGCGGAAGATGACCGTCGGCCCTCCGGCGAATGAGGAGATCAGCTCGTCGGGGGTCCCTGAGCTGATGCAACGGCCGCGGTCCACGATGAATACGGAGTCCGCCAACGCAGTGGCCTCCTCCATGGAGTGCGTGGACAGGACGATCGTGGTGCCGTTGTCCCTCCAGCTGGCCAGGACTGACCACAGCCGCTCCCTGGCCCGTGGGTCCAAGCCGGTGGAAGGCTCGTCGAGGATGAGCAGCTCAGGATCGGAGACCATCGCCAGGGCGACGTTGAGACGCTGGAGCGTGCCCCCTGAAAGCTTCGTCACCTGGCGCTTGATGAATTTCGTGAGCTCGAGGGACTCCAGAATCTCCCCGCTGGGGCGGGGGTGGTCGTAGAAGGAGGACCACAGGTCCAGGAGCTCACCGACGTACAGGTACTCGAAGACCTTGGCCTCCTGCGGCTGGATGGCGACGCGGTGGCTGAGTTCGTCGCCCGCGGTACGCGGGTCGAGCCCCAGGGTCAGTACGGTACCGGAGTCGGGGGTGCGCAGACCGACTGTCATCTCCAAAGAGGTGCTTTTCCCGGCTCCGTTGGGGCCGAGGAAGGCGTGGATCCTGTGCTGCTCGGCCGTGAGCGTCATGCCCGACAAGGCGTCGATACTTCCCCCAGGGGTGTCATAGCGCTTACGGACATCGCGCAGCTCAAGCGCGGGGCTTGGGGTGGTCATGGCAGGTGTCTCCTTAGCTGCGGTCGGTGGTTAACGGTACGGATAGGTGAGCGGCCAGGCACTCCTCAAGTGGGTTGAGCCCGATTCTGTTAGTGTGCATGTGCACAAGGTCGAGCGGGAATGCTGGAGCTTTCGAGTGCGCGTGTGCTGCTATGACCTTGTTGGTGAGCAGAACCAGTTCTGTCCAATCTGCGGGGCACTGGGCTTGGGTGCGGATGCGTTTATTGAGGGAGAGTGATTTGCGGCGGATTTTGCCTAAGTCGATCCCACCGTATTTGAGTCGATCGGCCCAGCGGTCTGCGATCCGCTTGGCTAGGGAGCCCGGGGTGAAGTCACCTTCGCGTTCCACGGCACCGATGTAGTCGATGGTGGCAAGGAGCCGCTCCAGTGGGGACCAGGACCAGACGTGGTTGTCAATGCATGCCTGGGAACTCTTTTCAAAGAGGATTTCTGCGTCTTCTATGCCCTCGGGTCCGCCGTATTTGGCGAGTTCGGGTGAATAGAGGGAGATGGAGATGCCACTGCGGTGTCCGCCCCACTCAGCCATAGGGTCTCGTATGATTCGAGTCATCGTTCGGCCGGTCTTGCGCTCCGCGAGCGTCTTGAGGCGGGGCAGTTCACGGTACCAGCCGTCCACGTTCTCGATGCGTCCCCGTAGCCTCACCCTCAGGTGATGCCCGGAGGAGTCCATGTAGCGCAGGAAGTGCCAACGATCCACACCGTGGAGGGCTGCCTTCCATGCGAGCACGGCCGGCAGCAGGGCGCCGACGTCATCGCCCTTTCCGGAGTAGATCTTGACGTATAGCCAGTCGCGTCCATGTGAGTTCATGATGCCTCCTGTCGCGGCCAGTGCATTGAAATGGCGAGTTCACTGACTCGGGGATGCCCAGACGGGTCGTGCTGGGGGTGTTTGCCTATTCCGGGGAGAGTCTCAGTGAACCTCAGGATGCGAGTCTCTGAACTGAGCCAATGCCTCAGTGATATCAGTGAGATACGGGAGGCCAGATCGACGAACTGGGGTTTGCGCAGGTCGTTGGTGGATCCGCCTCCGGCGTCGAGCTGCTGGATGAAGACCTGTTGGGGGATGCCGTGTCGGCGTCGCAACTCGTCGACACGACGGACCGATAGGCCGTCCCCGTCTCGGACGGCATCGACGAGGGTCGACGTGGTCATCAGCCAGGACTCGCGATGAGTGACTAGCCTCCGCCCCGCCATCCGTCTCGGCTCGTGCCTCACCGTACCCTCTGCGGGGCGCTTGTACCTCGACACCAGCTTCGTATATGTCTCACTGTGCGGAGGAAAACGGACCCAGGGATCAGCCAGGAGGGCCACCCATTGCAGATAGGTATTGAGAAGATGCTGTGGAGTCAGCCCCAGGTATGCCAAACCGACCGGTCCGTCATCGTCCCACAGCTCTAGGGAGTTGGTGAGAGGCTCATGGATCAGGTTGAGCGACTCCAACGGGACGCCACGTGGGGAGCGTGGTTCGCCAGGTAGCTGGAGCTCGGGCAGCACGCCCGCGCACACGGCCTGACCGGTGTTGCAATCGGCCCAGGCGGTGAGCTCCAGCACCTTGCGGGTGGGCCACAGGCCTTTGATCTCGGTCTCGAGGTCCTGGCGGAAGGCCTCCCCGAACAGGTGGTGGAACCGGGCTTGGTAGGCGCCAATGCCACTGCCCGTGTTGTTAAGGACAACCAGATGATCGGGACTGTTGAGGTTCTCCCAGCTCGGGGCGATGATCTGGAGCATGACACCCAGATGCCGAGGAGCGGCAGTAGCGCCGCAGGCCAGTGTCGAGCGGGTGGAGGCCTCCTCGATACCTACCTGTTGATTCCTGATGAGGGCCGTGGAGAGCTCACGATCGCCATCGTTGTCTACCGAGAGGGCCATGCAGAAGGACAATGGGGAGTCGCATCGGCCACCCACGCCGTAGCAGGCGACAAAGCGCTCGACCATGAGGTCGTAGACGTGGGATCTGAAGATCCACGGGGACATAAGCGCTGAAAGATCATCGAGGTCCTCCTGAAAGCCCGGCACTGCCAGTACGTCCGGAATCGCGTACGAGCTCTCCCGGTCCTCATAGAGAAGACCTCCGGGCTGTCGCCCCAACTCATTGCGATCGAAAACCTGGGAGGAGAACTCTGTGAGCCGATGCATGGCCCGGACGCGCTCGGTAGCGTCAGCGACCGAGCATTTCTCTGCCATGGTCCCAGCTTCGAGAATGTCGTCCGCAGTGACGTTGTCGATGCCTTCGGGGAACGTCGAGCTCAGAACGTTCAGGGCGTCCTCTCCGCGTTTCCAGGGCACTTTTTCGCGCAGGAGTCCGGTCTCGATATGGCGGCGCATCCGCCCGGTTGGAGTGCCGGGAGCGAACGGGTCGGGGTAGTCGGTTGGGGCCCACTCGGCTCCGGTAATGAGTTCCTCACGAAAGATAATCCCATCCTGGTGTACATGTTGAGCGAGCATAACGAGTTCTTCATGCTCCTCGGCCGGGACTCTGCCTATTGGCGAGGGTTCCAGAACGAGTCCGGGATGGTGTACTCCGTCGTGCGCTGCTCTCCGGAGCAACCCGGAGGCCAGGTGCACGGCCACGACCTGTGTAGATCGACCTCGCCCTGTGGCGCCGGCAAGGTTGACCGTGGTCAGGCCGGAGAACGGGCTGGTCTTGAGCGCCGTTCGGGTGGCGTAGTTGTACAAACTGCGCTCCAAGCGCTCGGAGGGCGCCTCGAAGTACTTGTAGGTAAGGAGATGGTCGACGAGTTCTGGGGTGGCCAGCGCCAAGCTGGCCAGGTAGCCGGGGTCGGCCACTGTGTGGCACAAGGCTCGGAGCATCTCGACGTCATCGGCCGCCAAGGCTTCGGAGAGCTCGGCATCGAGGGCCTCGCGTCGGTCGAGTTGCTCGCTCCACTCCTCGAAGGCGGCCATGAGCCCGGGCGGGGCTACCGCGCGCAGGGCCTGCTCGGCCTGGGTTGCCACGGCTCGTCCGGCGAATATCTCGCGCTTGGCCTGGAGGACGAGTCGCCGGGCTTTATTGTCCTCGATGTCGGGTACCAGTTCGAAAATCTGGTCGATCAACGGTTGGCTGAGGACTCCCACGCGCTCTTCGGCGTCGTGGAGCCGTTGCAGGCTGTTGATGACCTTGGTTGAGGCACCCGGTACGGCATCGGCGGGCAGCCCGCCGATCCGCGCGAGCACGGTGGAGCTGATCGTCGCATGCTGAGCGGTGGATCCGGCAGTGACAGTCATGGGGCGCCTCCTTGTACGATCAAGGTAGTGGAGTGCCAGCAGTTCCATGTCACGAATAGCATGACCCATGCGGCGAAGAGGTAGGACATGGCTCCGTAAGTCATGTAGATGAACTTCCTGGACGTTGACAGGTCGGAGAGATAACCTGGGAGCCGACGGCGCCTGAGTGTAGAGGCGAGCAGAGTCTGCGAGCGTCCACGCAAGTCGATCTCCCCGGTCGCCGCTTCCACAGCACTGACTGTGTCTGACGGTGCGAGGGGATTGAGATTGGCCGCGAGGAGGATGAGTTGATAGCTCATGAGCGTCGTTGCCACAAGGCGGGTCATACCGGTGGTGCCCGACACTACGACGGTCGTCACCCCCATGATCCAACCGTCGTTGACCATCCCGGCCAGGGCGATCGCAACTCGGGGACCTCGGTTGCGGATACGGTAGGCGTCGGTGCGGTCAACATAGGCCACGGGCATGACCCAGAAGAGCAGGGCGACTCCTAGGCCTCGGGCAGGCTGGCCGTGCAAGCCGCACACGATCCCGTGCCACGACTCGTGCAGGAGGATCGCGACCAGTTGGATAGGCACGGCAATGAGCGCAGCGGTGGCGAGTTGGATCGGTGCCGCACCGGTTGTCGGGTGAATCCCTGATGTGACGATCCGGGTGAGGCCAGCAGCGTATCCCGCGACCGCCACGAGGACAAAGGCTGTGACAGGACCGCGGCGGTACAGGGGGCGAATGATTTCAACGACGGGTGCCAGGATCCGGGCAAAGTTCTTGGCGATGATGAAGCGGGGCATCATCCGGTTAAAACCGGTGCGACGGCGTTGACCGGGAGTTCCCCCCGTGAGGAGCTGCTGGTCGGCGAGGCGACGGGTCAAGGCGTCAACATGTGCAGGCCTGACTGCTGCCACGCCCTGAGCGTTCAGTGTCGAGGCGATCTGCTCCGACGTGCGGCGCCCGTCGAAGAGGTCGATCATTGTTGAGGCGAGGTGGCCTACTCGGTGGTAGGTACCGTTGGCCGTATCGTGGAGGAGGGTTAGCCCCTCCATGCCCACGATCTTCTCCACGCCATCGCGAAGCATGGGGACGGGTGGTGATGATGTGGTGGTCATCTGGGGCTCCAGGGGGTCGGCTCATACGGCGGGCGAGCGGCGTAAGCATTGCTCGCCCGCCGCATGAAGATGGTGTCGTCAGCCGAGCGTGGAGGCCGAGCCCACTGTGGCAGCAGAACTGCCCGGGCAAGAGGCCGTGCTCGCCGAGGCGGCCGAGAACCAAGAGCCCAGAGCATTTCCATCGGGCAGGTTTTCGATGTCCTGCTCGACGTCCTGACTGAGCAACTCGATGTCGTTATTGTTCATGGATGTTCTCGCTTTCTTCGGCTGGTGCTGTGGTTGAGATCAGGCGGAGTAGCTCGATCCTGTCGTGAGAGTCGAGGCGGATGTTGCCGGACATGAAGCCGTCCCTGCGCTCGTTGCAGTTGAGAAACAGCCCAAGGCGTTCCCGTCTGCGAAGGTTTCGATCTCTATGTCATCGATGGTGAGGTCAATCTCGTCGTTCATCTGTTGTCACCTCCTTTCGATGTCGTGGTTCGTCGGGGCTCCTGGCGCGGTCAGGGCATCGTGCCGACAGAAGCCAGTGGCGTCCTGACCGCTTCTGATGGAGATGGGCTGAGAGTCTTGGCCTCGCGAGTCGGTGGCGGGGCGACTGTCACCGCGAACATCTGATGGCGTGAAATGCCGTCGGACTTCAGAACGTGTCGTACGGAAGCAGGAATGAAGCCGGCGAAGACTGTTCCGACTAAGCCGTGGCCTATGCAGGAGAGATGGAAGTCGTAGACGACAGCGGCGGCCCGGGCCATGGCAACGCGGTATCCGTGCGTTCCTCCCCAAGAATCTGCTCGATCGAGATCGGCGGCAACCGACAAGATCGCGCTGGCTTTGGCGAACTCCTTCTGAACACCAAGATCCTCCCAATGCTCGGGGGGAGTCAGTTGTCCGATGTGCGTTGCGTCGTCGGAATCGACGTGGTAGATGCCGGGGGACAGATCGATAGTTCTCAGTGCAAAGACGAAACCTTCGATCGGGATGATTGAGGCAATCTCTTCCCAGTCCTCCCGGTCCCGGCGCAGAGCATTTCGCAAGGATGCCAGTTGCTCGGTGAGAAACAGGCCCTCGGCGTCGTAACTCAGGGAGGAGGAACGTCGGTCAAGGATCTGCCGCAGGCTCAGCCCTCTGTCCACATGGTCCGGCAGGCTCACCCGCTGCTCGTCTGGGAAACCTCCGCATGTGCGGGATTTTCCGCCGTTTGTTGTGGGGAGTCTGGTCGAGAACCCTGTGATCATCTTCTGCATGAGGGTGAAGTCAGTGCGCATTGATATCTCCCAGGTAGGTGACGGTGGTGATGGGTTCCTGATCGGGGTTGGCGTGGCAGGCGGCGCACAAGTCATGCTCGTTCCAGCGCGCGACGGGCTTCCAGGCAATGGCGAGTGCCTCGCTGACCCTGCGTGCGGTCATGGTTGAGCATCCGCCGTCCTGGATGGCCACTCGCAGGGCGAAGGAGCCGTACTTCCTGGCCACCTTGCCGACGTTGGCCGTGAGGATGAGAGTGACCGGGGCGTCGAGCCCTGGGGCTGCTTCGCCGAGCCTGACCAGCACGTGCTCGGACTCGCTGTAGGCATAGGTTCCTGTGGGGAGGATTTCCGGATCGTTGACGACAACCCGCGCCCCGACTGAACCGATGTTTCCGCCGGCAGCTGTCCAGCGGCGCAGCTTGTTGCCCTGTTCAGTCTGTGGACGGAGCCCCGCGGCGTAGTTGAGGACCAGGCCGAGCGTCTCGAGGTTGAGGCCCTCCCCCGGACTTTCCAGAAGCTCGGGCCGCGGCTCGGGTAGAACCACTGTGTTCGTTCCCGAGTACTGGCGGAACTCGAACTGCAATGTGAGGTTGGAGGGCTTGTAGTGGGCCTGATGTCCTTTGATGTCCACGAAGCTGCGGGGCGGGATGGCGACGGACTGTTCGTAGCGGGCGGCGAGTGCGGGTACGTTGGATGTTGGTCCCTCGGCGACACCGCAGGTCGGGCAGGCGGCCCGGGTCGCCGCAGGGGTATGTGCGACCCGGAATGTGGCTGGGCTCATGATCCTGCTGTCGATCGGCAGGTGGGTCACCATGCAGCGGGAGAGCAGGGCGACCACGGTACGGCAGGCGATCCCCAGGCCGAGAGCCGTGGCAGCGGCGTCGGCCGGCTCGTTGCTCAGCACCGGAAGGCTAGCGAGGGCGCAGTCTATGCATGGAGAGAAGGCCGGATCGATGTAGGGGCCCAGCTGGAAGAGGTCCTTCCTCAGAGCCATCCTGAGGAATGGGGTCCCGCGGTCCCAGGCCCGCAGTCCCTGTTCGCTGACGTTGGTGTACGAATTCGGAGTATCGACGAAGACCATGAGGTCAGCCTCGTCAGAGGCGTCCAGGACGTTACAGGACGAGGAACTCAGGAGTCCGGCCAGTGCGCCGGCCCCTTCTCGGTCGCCGACGACGGCAATGCGTGTTGTACGGAGTTTGTCCAGTCCTTCGGTCCAATGGCGCGCGACGCCGGTGCAGTCGCCCAGACGGGACAGAAGTGTCGCGAACTCCTTGGAAACGTCTCCGTGTGGGAGAGCCGCCGCCTGGTCCTCGATTGCACCACAGGACCACAGTAAAGCCAGCGCCTTGAAGACCACGTCCTCGTTCAGTGACAGTTCTTCGGCGATTTGGGCGTGGGATCGGGTGCCGTCGCACTTGGTGAGTAGTTCGGACAGGTGAGTTCGGGCGAAATTGCCCGACAGAGCCTGAGGTTTGGGAACACCGCACAACGTGGTGTCGCCCTCATTGTCGACGATCGATACACCCAGCCGAACGACGGGCAGGTCGGGGACCTGAAACTGTTGGTCATAGCGAGCGGCGGTGCCGATGATCTCGGCGGACATCGATGAGGCCATGTTGCTTTCCTCCCTCAGACTAGGGATGCGATCGAGGCGGTGGGATGACGGTCCTGGTTGTAGCGCGAACTGCAACGCTTACATCGGTCGACGGCGACCGTCTCGTATTTGTGCAGGTCTCCTTGGACGAGATCGAACACCCGTACTTCGCCCCCCAGGGAAGTTCCAGTGTCCCGTCGATCCATGTCGGTGAGGGCCTGGCCGATGAGGCCGGCGGCAATGGCTACTTCGCCGCCACCGAAGCCCGCTGGGAGCTGCGCCCCTGCGCGCATGAGCGAGGCAAGGCGCTCGCGGTGCTGTCGCAGGCGCCGTCGGTAGCAGTCGTAGCAGGCGGTGCGTCCTGGGACGACCGCGGGGCCGCACTCCAGAGATGTCGGTAGAAGCTCAACGCCGACGGCGGGGATTCTCCGGGTGAAGGCGACAGAGTCGATGCGGTCTCGATCGTCGGGACGATGGCCGGACCACACTGAGACGATCCTCGAGGCATAAGGCAAAGCGGCGGGAAAAATGGGACCGGTTACCTCGAGGAGGTGGGCTCGAGACGTGTCGAGCAAGTTTGTCACTTGTCGACCGAACTCTTCAGCGTGGATAACGAGGGTATCGCATGGAAGAGGGATGAGCATGAGTGGTGTCCTTATCATTGATGGAGCAACGCACTGCCAGACGACGTCGTCAAGCGAAGGGCTGGAACTCGGGATTGATGGAGGTCTCGTCGTGGACCGTCAGGCCCATGGCCGAGGGGGCCCGGTAGAGTCGGGGCGTGCCGAGGTAGCGGGCGGAGTGGATGAAGGAGAGTGGCATGGCCTCGGGCACGAGGACCTTGACCACGTGCATGCCCACCTGGCGGGCCTCGTCAGTGGTGATGTCCACCGCGATGACCTCGGCCCCGGCTTGCGCCAGCTTGTCGACCGCCCAAGCCAGCGGATCGTCGTCGGGTCCTGGAACTGAGCCGATATCGTGGAGGGGAACCTTGGGGCGCTCGCCGTCGAGAAGGAAGTCGAAGACTCTTCGATGCGAGGCTTGAGCGTGCAGGACGGCGCCTCCGACGACTGAGAGCCCCAGTTTCGCGAAAGGATCTGGGCTGCCGGCATGGGCCCGTAGGGCGATCCGCAGTGAGGAAAACTCCCTGTGAATCTTGGCTAGAGCCCGCTCGGGATCGATATCGCAGGTGGCTGCAACCACCTGGGAGAGAACTGGATCTTCGCTGAGTTGGATTCCGTAAATCACAGGAATGTCGAAGTCCGTCGTCGCATTGAATAGTCTTACTTCGATGTTCGAGGATGACCCCATCCGGTGGTACTCTTGGGTTTCAGGGCGGAGGAGCTTGTCATCGATTTCGATACTGGGCAGGTGAAGGCGTTGAAGCCAGGTGAGAGAAATTGAATCGCGCTCAACGACCTCGAGTAGTCCGCCGAGTACGGCTTCCTTGACGTCGGAGTGCGCCGCGGTGCCAGTGGAAACAGGGTGCGTGAAGAGTTCGGCCCGTGAGCAGACTGAGAATCGCAAATATACTAGGTTAGCGGGGACGAAGACCTCTCGCTTGTGCGTAAGCGACCAGGCGCGTTGCCACCGGATGGGTAACCGGGGGTCGTACTGGACCAGAGTGGCCCCATCTGCGGCGAGTTCATGTTCTGAGCACTGGGGGAAGCGGCGCGGGCCTACGGCGCCGGCACCTAGCTCGGTTTCCGTGGCCATCACGAGATCGGTATCATTCCAGGTGCATGACGAGTACCGTTCAAGGGACTCAACGATGGAGATGTCCCTGGCACGGATTGGGTCGATGGCTCCTCCCGCGCCGTCGAAGTTCCCCTGTGCGTTGGAGTGACTCCAGTTGCGTTGGGTGTGCAGGACCGCGGACGGGTTGTCCAGCAGAGAGGTGAAGATTGAGAAGGGGGGTTCGTTTTCGGCATTAGGGAGACGGATAGAATTCGAGACCAGTCCGTAAGGTGACTGGAGACGGCGAGCACGGCGCAGACCGGCCGGGCTGGGCTCTTTAAGGTCACTGATGTACATGATCAGCCTCTATCTGGTGCGGATTTCGGTACGGAGAGAAACATTGGGCTGTCGCCGGACTGGCATGTACTATTCCATCTGATGCGTGTCAGCAGGAGGTCGGCTGATCGGATGAGTCGATCGACGGAAACATGCGAGTAGTCGCAGGTGTAGACGTTTCTATGCGATGAGGCTCATTCGCAGGTGTAACAGACGTCTATGTCTCCCCACTGTTCCGGAGGTGCTCGTCTTGCCCTGTGAATAAGCCTCGCTTTGTGGTTTGGTGTATGTTTATGCTCTGAGTGGTCGCTTCACTTATTTTTTGTTGCGAATGATGCACCAAGGGCTATAAGTGAGGAGATAAGAATTCCGACGGATACGCCGTGGATCCAGGAGTTGTGGATGATGATGGAGAGCGCCCCCAGTGTCACCCCTAAGGGAAGCAGGGTCCACCCGAGAATGCGTACGGACAAGGTTGACATACAGTTCTTCTTCTTGGTGGAGAGAGGTTGCGAAGGTGTGTGAGGGATGAGGCTTATTCACGGCATCTGTCGAAGGTGGCCTGTGCAGACTGCATTGAGTGGCTCTTGCTCGGTGATCTGGGTACGGATGCGCCTGAGAAGAGCCTCTCCTTGGTGCTTGTGGTGGTGCGTCATGATGTCTGCCCCTCATCGGGCGGGGGTGTCGTGCCACAGCCACCATTTCACCCTGCGGCGGCCGGTTGGTGACCGGTTGATTGGGTGGATCGATCGGTGGAAGTGTCGTGAGAGCCCCTTGATGCGGCCGGTTGAGTGGGCCGGCCCCAGTTCGTGGAGCGCTACTCCATGGGTCGGGCCTCGTGATCGCCTACGAGCCTCCGACTGCTTGCAGCCGAAGACACTGCTTCGTATTCATATGACGCCGGACCTGGTGAATGGTGAGGAGCGCCGAGTGTCGTCGGCGCCCTTTGATCGGGCGCCGACGACACTCGGCGCTGTTCAGCTGTTTGGGCATCGAGGGTGTGGCCGCGATGAGGCAGCAGCGGAGTGAGTGCCTGGGGGCTGCCAAGCAGGATTCCTTCACCCCTCGCTGGCCAGTGGGTCAGCGCCAGCCGGCCCTAACTGGCGGCCGGTGCGGTTTGCGTGGTGAAGTCTTCCTTGCCCTGGTTGTCGGTGATGACGGCGGTGATGGTGACCTGCTCGCTCGCCGGTACCGTGGCGGTGGCCTGGGTGCCGGTGAGGACGTCCTCGGTGCCGTCGGCACGCTGGATGTACCAGTCGATGTTGGTGACTGCACCGTCGACGTCGGCGGAGGCCGAGGCGTCCAGGGCAACTTGGTCACCGTCACGGGTGAGAGTGAAGGAACCGGTGGGGCGGACGTTGTCCAGTTGAGCCTCAGCGGCGGCGGGCTGATCCTGGGCGGCTTCCTGTGCTTGGGGGGCGGCAAGTGCGCTCACCACTGAGTCCGCCGTGGCCTTGTGGCCTGCGGCATTGGGATGGAAGCGTCCGTCCTCGAGCAGGCCCTCGAACCAGGGGCCCTGTTTCCCGCACAGCTCGTGGCCCGTGAAGGAGTCGGAGGGATCGGTGAACTGGTAGCCGTGGCGCAGAGCAGCGGCCTTGATGACGGCGTTAAGGTCATTAGTGCGTGCGTTGATCCAGCGCTGGTCGACCTTGGTCAGGCCCTCGCAGCGGCCCGGGACCGGGAAGAGCTGGCCGATGCCCTGCTGGGTGAACATGCGTGGGTAGCCGACGGCGACCACGGCCGCGTTGGGCGCGCGCGTGCCGATGTCGGTCATGATCGTGTCGTAACTGGTGACACCTTCCTGGGTGGTCTTGCCGGCCAGTGCGTCGATGGCCGAGTCGACCGGGGCGGTGATCGCGCTATCACCCGAGCAGGTGGAGAAGGGGAGCTGCGTGACGCACTTGGACAGGATTTGGGCGAAGCCCGCGTCGTTGCCGCCGATGGAGAAGGAGACCAGCCCGGTTGAGGAGTCCAGGTGGTCGAGTTGGGCGGGCTCGCCCCAGGATGCCTTGGGCTGGTAGAAGTCGCTGGTGCGGGCCCCTGAGCAAGCGTCGAAGTCGAGGGTCTTGCCGGTCTGTTCAGCCACCTGATGGGCGTAGGCGGAGGAGGAGCGCTGGCAGTTGTTGCCGTCCCGGACGTTGGTGCCTTCGGCGTAGGGCGGTAGGCCGTAGCCGGAGGCGTAAGAATCACCCAAAGCGACATATGTGCCGGCGGGGAGCGAGGGGGCTTGGGGGGTCGAGGATGCCGGCGAGCTGACGGCAACAGCGTACGTGAGGGAGACGGCGAATACTGCAGGGCCTATGCGGCGAAGAAGACGCCGTCGTCCCCGGACCGTGTGTGCTGCGTTCCGTTGTACGGATGACGGGGTGGTCGAGGGATCGTGATGGCTGGGCATAGCGTCTCCTTGGGGTCCGCAGACGAACACCGCATACAATACTACCGGAAGATAGTATGAACAACGTTGATATGGGGTTATCGGCGTGAACGTGGTGCTTAAGATCTGACTTTGCGTTGGAATAACAACTGAAAGTCGGGGTGATTGTGGTTCTGTCCGGTAATCCGGCCGGGTTGTTGACACTCCGGGCTGATCGTGTATCGGGTGAGATCCCGTTCCCCTCGGGCCAGGCTGTGCCCGATCTGCCACACCGCGATGAAGAAGTCCGGACGCACCGCTGCCGGCGCGCAACGCTGGAAGTGCACCACCTGCAACGCCTCCACCACCGCTGCGACCAGCGCCGCGCCCGGCCCGAGGAGCCGCAGACGATCAGGTCCGCACCCCCAGGAGACCGCCGACTTCGCGCTGTTCATCTCCTGGGTCACCTCCAGCTCCAGCCAGGCCCAGCTGCACCACGGCGACGACCGAGCCTTCAGACGCCGCACCTCCTGGTGCTGGCAGGTCCCCGTCCCCGCACCTAACCCCGCAGCACGTGAGCTCGACCAGGTCTTCATCGACGGTATCTGGCTGCACCACGACTGGGTCACGCTCATCGCCCGCACCACCACCGACGTCATCGGCTGGCAGTGGGCCGCCACAGAGTCCACCACCGCCTACCAGACGCTACTGGGCCCCATCCCACCACCCCAGGTGGCAACCACCGACGGCGCCCCCGGAGCCCTGAAGGCCATCACCACCACCTGACCCACCACCAGGATCCAGCGCTGCCTGATCCACCTACGCCGCGACACCGTACGCGACCTGACCCTGCGCCCCCGCACCACCCAGGGCCGCGCCCTGCTAGGACTGTCACGCAAGCTGCTGACCATCACCACCACCGACCAGGCCGCCACCTGGACCACAGCCCTGAACAGCCACGCCACCGAGTACAAGACCTGGCTCAACCAGCGCACCACCGCCCAGGACGACCCCGCCACCGCGGCCCTGACCGGAAAGAAGTGGTGGTACACCCACCCCCGCACCCGCCGCACCTACAAACGCCTCGAACACCTCACCCGCCAGAACGTCCTATTCACCTACCTCACCTGCGACGACACCACCCTGGAACGCACCACCAACCCCGTGGAGTCCATCAACGCCCGCATCCGCGACGCCCTGCGCCACCACCGCAGAGCCACCCCCGACCACCAAGCAGCCATCGCCGAGTGGACACTACACACCTACACCCACCAACCAGCCACCCCCCAACAGAACCTCACCACCTGGCACACCCAAGGACGACCCCCACGCCAACGCATCCCCACAACCCCCGCCATCACCAACACCACCCACCCCGCCGACTGGGGCACCACCCCCACACCACAAGAAGGACTATGGCCACGCAAAAGCTGGGCCGGACACACCCACTAACCCCACGACACGCCGCCTAAAGCACCACGCTCACGCCGATAACCCTCAATATGTCAGGGTGTCCCGACGCAACGTGCCAGTACTCAACCCTGTAGATCCCGATGCGTGGGTGCCTGTGAAAACCGCGTCAGGACGCGGTTCCAATGCTCCATGGCGTGGGTGTCGCTGACGAATGTCATGGACGGGTTGCATGCTGTCAAAGGTCGGAGTAATCTATTTCACCGACGCGACGTTTGATTGACGTATTGTTACGTCAATCAAGAACGTTGCCGTCTCATAGAGCAGTGACTTTTCTTCGATGTTTGCAGCGACATCGTTCGATGAGTCTCCTGCTCATCATCGAGATCGCCCGCTCCGGTTCAGTCGAAGTCGTTATGTTCGAGTTTCATGAATGACTGTGCGGAGAATATATGAGGGTGGAATACACGCGAAGCATATTGGGCACTGAAGTGTCCAATCTCGTGTCCCGCTAGAAGTCCCTGGATTCAAAGCAGATACTCACTGAAATGAGTAGCTGATCCTTGTTCTGTGCCTACCGCTGAAACACGCGTGACATACTGCGTTCGACTAGGTCGGAGAAAAGATTGAAGCTCGCATACCGAACGAATCATTCCAGAAGAGGCCGATTCGCTAAACCAGGAAGCCTCTTCTATGAATCTCTGTCCCAGGACCCTAGTAAGGCATTCAGCGTGACGCCACGGGGGTGGGTCAGCGATAGATTAGGGCCCTGGACTCGGGTATATCCCCGGAATATATGGGATAGCTACCCACAGCATGGATGGAAAATTCACGTCAGTTCAGTCCCGGCTGATGCCGAAGAAACACTTGCTACTGTTGCAGACGTTTGTGAGCACTACATAACTCCCTTCAAGCACCTGAGTGATCGCCCAGAATTTTTGCACTGTTTGAAGAAGTATGCCGACAGGTTGTCTGGAGGAAAATTTATCACGATTTATCCAAGAAATGAACAGCAGTTCGTGACCTTGCTGAAACAATTGGACCAACGGTTGGAAGGGAAGGTCGGCCCCTACGTGCTGACGGATGTGCGTTACGCCGAGAGTCCGGTGTTCTTCAGATACGGGGCATACTTTTCCAAAACGCTGTCCAATGGAAGAACAGGAATCATCACACCTTCTGGAGAGGTGATTGAGGACCCTCGCGACGTGAAGTTCTCCATACCTGACTTCGTTACTATTCCGGATGCCATTAAACATGTGGTGGAGGCTCGAAAGAATGGTTTGAAGAACGGGGCTGATGAACTGTTGTATCCCTATAGAGTGACTGGTTGTATGCACTATAGTTTTGGTGGCGGAGTGTATCGCGGATTGGATCTGCGTGACCAGCATGAAGTTATTTTGAAAGAAGCGCGAGCTTATAGCGGATACACGTCGGAAACGGAGTCATCTCAGGATCGTTTAAGATCTGAAGCTAAAGTGCTCAAGGAACTGGAGCATTTGGAGTTTGTGCCACGTCTTCGTGACTATCTGGCACTTAGTGATCATGAATTTATTGTAGAGGATTTCATTGAGGGTGGAACGCTTCAAGATTGGATAGCCGCAAACTATCCTTTTCTTTTCGAGCAGCCCATTGAGTCATATGAAGCCGACGCATTGAAAATATCCCGGCAGCTCATTAAAATTGTCCATTCCGCGAATGCGGAGGGCGTGGCCATCATGGACCTTCAACCCAAGAACATAATGATTGAAACAGATCTGACTGTCCGCCTCATTGACTTGGAGGGAGCGCGGCCGATCATGTGTGAATCACGAGATGTGCTGGGCACTCCTGGGTTCATGCCACTAAGAAAGTGCAGTAATCGGGAACGAGATGCATACTCCTTGTTCCAAGTGCTGTTATACATGTTTGCTCCTTCATCGGATTCTGCTCTATCACCTGGGCTTGAACAAAAACGCATCGACTTCATATCGGATACATTCTCTGAAGAGGTGCTGAGTCTCGTCGAGTGCGTCCGTGCTGAAGTGCCTTCGTCGGTTACTAAGCCAAGGCTGGGCCTTTGTGCGAATAGCGCAAGGGCAGTTCGTCCGCAACCGTTGCGATATGAGTGGAAGCAGTATAGGCATAAGGTCATCTCGGGAATATATGCCGCAAGAAGACGAATTGAGAAAACTGCGCCTGTATTCCCCGGTGATGCGCGGCAGCTGTGGGACGGTCCATCTGCGCAGTGGGACTTGGAAACCGGTACCGCTGGAATCATTCTGGCTTTATCAAGACTGGGAATGGATACGCATGAACTCGCGGTCGAACTTGCTGAGAACATGCGTACAACTGATCTACCTGAAGAAGGGCTTCTGCGGGGACTTCCTGGCATTTCATTGGCTATGGCTGAAGCGGGAGAGCCTGAAATCGCCATGGCGCTGGCAAGTCATCGGGAAAGTTTCACAAGCAAGAACGCGAATATTCGAAGTGGTGTGGCTGGAACAGTTCTATCATATTTGTCCTTGTGTCAGTACGGCATGAAGATCAGGTTCATTCATGAGTTGCTGGCCGACTTCGAAGACGCCCTGGATGACTCGGACATATATGTGGATGGCGGCGGAGCTGAAACTGGGAACGCCGTTGGGCTTTTTGATGGTTGGTGTGGTGTGGCAGTGGCTTGTGAGGCGGTGTTCAGAAGGACTGGAAATATCGACTGGCACCGACGGGCTGAAGCCTTCCTGGAGCGAGATATCCGTCATTTAAAAGTCAGCGATCAGGGTGCTCAGTACGTGGATATGTCGGGAGTCAACTATGGATACCTGTCGGAAGGCTCGGCCGGAGTAGGAGTGGCGTGCTCCATAGTGGATCGGGCTCGCTACAAGAAAATCATTAGAGGAATCTCAACGTCTTTGGGTTCTCGCTTGTGCCTTAGTGCAGGACTATTTCAGGGGCAGGCGGGCCTTGCTGCTTCACTCATGATGATTGGCGGAGTCGAATGCGAGTCGATTGTCGAGAAGGAGTTAGGTAATCTTTTACATATGAAGTCCTTCTCTGTTGACGATGGCGAGGCCATCTATTTTCCAGGAAATCATTCATATTGTCTTTCTGCCGACTATTCTACAGGTGCGGCAGGAATAGCGTTAAGTGTTGACGGCTATTGTCGGAGATGGCCGGCGTGGGTACCTTGGTCTCCCCTTCTGTTCGATGGAGTTAAGAAAGGAGGTGCATGATGGACGAGTTGCTTTCTCTCCAGGCGTTTGACGTGCAGGCGGACACTCTGCCGGAGCGCGGATCGAGCGCAAGCATGTGGTGCAATGGCGACAACAGCGGCATCAGCCTCTGGTGCGGCTGATACAACCGCCCGCCTGCTGAGGGAGGGGCTGAACGTATGCTGCAGCGTTTGGCTCCTCCCTCCCGGGATTTATAGGTCGGGTAACAACTTCGTTGTGATCGGTTATCGTGCGCCCATGATGAGTCGATAGCTTTCTCTAAATCAGAGTAGCTCGGTGGTGCCTGTCCCGACGAGTAGGCATATTGTGCTTGGTAAGGGAAGGAGAGATCCCATTGTGTTGGTTCTAGAATGTGACAACCTGCGTCACCATTTTGGTGAGGCCAGGGAGGTGCTGCGTGGAGTGAGCCTGTCTTTCGAGTCAGGTTCTATCACAGCTGTGATGGGGCCGTCCGGCTCTGGCAAGACGACGCTGTTGAACTGCATGTCGGGAATCATTCGTCCTACCGGAGGTCGAGTGATTTACCGAGGACGCGACCTTTCGCGAATGAATGTGGCTACGCAAGATAAGTTACGACGATCTTCGTGGGGGTTCATATTCCAGTCCTATAATCTGGTGGAGGCACTCACTGCGACAGACAATGTTAAACTACCAGCGTTATTTGACGGGCATCGTATGGATGACGAGGTTGCGGCATCGGCGCTGGCTCGAGTGGGTCTTGACGGATTGGGAGGGCGATATCCGGAAGAATTGTCCGGTGGTCAGCGACAGCGGGTGGCCATCGCCCGGGCGCTCGCAAGCAGCCGTGACGTAGTATTCGCCGACGAGCCTACTGGTGCGTTGGACAGTGGTTCTCGTCGAGAAGTGATGGATAATCTGACAACGCTTCCCAGTAGTGGTAGTACCGTGGTGCTGGTGACTCACGATCCGATGGTCGCCGCAGAAGCGTCACGAGTGGTGTTCCTTTACGACGGTGCTGTAGCGGGCGAAGAAAGAGGTCTTTCGCCGGTAGGTATAGCCGAACGCCTCGCGGATCTGGAGGTGCGCTGATGCTTGGCACAATGCGTTTGTCGATCCGGATGCTGCGCCGTCATATGGCGCTGTACTCCGGGTGCATGGCCACTGTTGGAGCTACGTCAGTGATCGCTTCGGCTCAGGCGTATCTGGTCGCGGGGTTCTCAGATGCTGAACGGGTGAGCGTCTCAAGCATGTCTGCTGAGGAGGTTGCCTCTCAGTTGACGGCAATCAGGGGGATCCTTTCTCTACTGAGTGGAATTGCGATCGTAGTCAGCGGGTTCCTGATGTCGTCTGCTGTTAAACAGGTGATCTCGTTTCGCCAAAAAGAATTCGCGCTGATGCGCCTGGTGGGAGCCAGCAGGTTTCGTATATCTCAAATGGTGTTCTTGGAGTGCCTGCTGATGGCGCTTGTTGTGGCGTTGCCGTGTTCAGTTGTCGGCGCTCTGCTGTCCCCGGCGCTGCTCGCTGGGCTACGGATGATCGGCTTTTTCGGCAATGATGTCTCGGTGAGCTTCGTTCTCACGGCAATTCCGATCGTCATCGTGGCGGTGTCGATGTCGCTGGTCGCAGGCCTGGCGGGTTGGGCTGCCGCACGCGGAGCTACGCGTGGAGATCTGGATCATGCGGTTGTGTCGCTGACAGGAAGGTTGTCCGTTTGGCAGATCGCTTGGCGCGTTACGTTCGGAGTAGCAGGCTTGGCCGGCATCGTTCTGTTGGACGCTCAGAAACTGGGGTCCAATCTCGTACTGGTTTTGCCGTTTCTGGCGGTGGTTCCGCTGTTCGCACTGGCACCGGTGGCAGTTCCGGCCGGAGCCTTGGCGGTGGGGCGTCTGGTTGGCCTGGCCGCTCCGGGCCCAGGCCTGCTCGCGGCTGAACGGGCGAGTCGGGATCGATTGCGTCTTGCCCGTTCGGCTGTACCGGCGATCGTGTGCGTAGGTGTGCTAGGAGGCTTCCTCGTGGCTAACGCACCTGACGAGGAGGCGCGCACGGCATACGCCTCTTCACGTGTCGAGGCCACCGCGATCGCCCGCGTCACCGGCACCGATGATGCGGACCGGGTGACAGAGTCGTTGCCCTCTTCCGCCGGTGCCACCGCACGTCTTGCGTCTCGAAAGAACATGGTGAAAACCGGTGAGAAGAAGGCCTCTCGGCAGACCATGTACTTCACCGATTCCGGAGCCCTGCGTGAACTGTTGCATCAGAATATCGTGGAGGGTGATCCTGAGAAGGTGAAGGGCGCTGACATCGCTAGTAGTATGAGTGGTGCACGCGTGGGTGATTCCATACAGGCCCAGAGTGCTTCAGGTCAGCAGATCGAGCTGCATGTCGTGGCTGTTATTGAGGATCCTTTGTATGATGGCGGCATATTTCTGGACTGGGGTCAGGCTTCCCAGTTTGTAGCCGATCCGACAAGTCTTTCTGCAACGATTTTCACTACTGCGGCAGTCGACAACGAGGTGGCCGCCGTCATGAGCGCCGCCGGTATCAAAGGTTCTGTCACTGATCAATCAGGATACATCGAGTACTTGGCGGAGACGCGACATGCTAACACTTATCGCTCCAATATCGGAATTTTCGGAACGATCTACCTCATGAGTTTGATCAGTCTGGTCCAGTCCGCCATCAGCTCCAATTTGGCGCGGAAGCGTGAGTACGGGCTTTTAAGGGTGCTGGGAGTCAGTCCTAAAGGAATTCTTGCTACAACAGCCACCGAAACTGTGATCGTCCAGATCGTTGCAGGTATCCTCATCGGGATCACCTTTGTTGTGCTGGCTGTTAGGTTTGCTGCACTTAATAGCACATCTCCACTGTCCGCACTGGCCTCGGCAGCACCTTCTACCGTTGCCGCCTACATCTCCGTGCTCGTCCTGGCCGTAGTTTCTCAGTTGGCAGGAACATATCTCACGCTTAGCCAATCCTCCAAGGCCGAAACCCGGAACCACGGGTAGCGAAGGATGTATCGGCATGAAGACCGCGAGTATGTTGGGCCAGTTGGCAAAAATTAAGGGTGTGACACTCTGTGCGCTGCTCGTTGGCATCGTCGGCGGTGTCGTCAACGCGGTTCAACCAGTTCTTTTAAAAAAAGTGCTTGATAACTTGCAGACACTTCAGCCCCTTTCGGTCGTCCTGCTAGTGGCCGCAATTGTTTCCTATACTGGACTATCTGCATTACAAGAATATTTGAGAGCGAAGATCGCTCATACGGTGACTGCTAATGTGCGTACACGGCTAGCACGACATTTATGTGAAGTCCCACTGTCGTCCTTCGATGATCATCCTAAAGGGGATCTTCTGGCGCGATTCGGAGACGATTCGGTGCAGGTTGGAAAGGCACTCAATGACGGTGTTATAGGAGCTTTCTCTGCCGTATTCGGGTTCCTGTTCGCCTTCGTTGGAATGTTGTTGATCGACGTGACTCTGCTCATTTCAGTACTGTTATGCGTCGGCTTTGGATCGGTATTGTCACTACTGACGAGCAAGACACTGGAGGGTAAGTCATTACATGCCCAAGAGGCTAATGGCGAGTTGATGACGGCATTTGATCGCACCATGACGGCATTGCCGGTTTTGAAAGCGTACAATGCCGAGTCGCTGGAAGAAGTGAAAATCGTCCGCTCCATCCGCAATCATTACTCTAGAAACATGAGGTTGGTCGCTCTTCAAGCGATAGTCAAACCTTTGGGGGGAATTATTGTTCAGGTGGCGTTATTCGTCAGCCTTGGTATCGGGGTGTACCGCGTCTCGATTGGAGCGTTGACCGTTGGAAGCCTGGTTGCGTTTGCCATGTATTTGACGATGATGATCACGCCCGCCTCGCAGGTCATGAATGGAGTTGCTGCTTACCGAGCGGGTAAAGGAGCGATGGTGCGAGTCGATCAGGTCCTTTCAATCGCGGCGGAGGACGCTAAAGCAGTATTTATTGGACAAAATGAGGATGACGAGCACTTGGACGTCCATGAGGCAGTAACGAGCGACGGAGTACTGAGTTTCAACGAGGTCGTCTACCGGTACGATGGAGAGACGGATCCCTTTATGCTGGGGCCGCTCAGTTTTAGTGTGGAAGCCGGTTCGAGAACAGCGATCGTTGGTCAGTCCGGCTCGGGAAAATCAACGATTCTATCTTTGGTGGAAAGATTCCGCTCCCCTCAGTCAGGAGTCATACGTTTCTTGGGCAAGAAACAGAATGAATATCAGCTCGCGGCTTATCGCAACAATCTTGCATATGTCGATCAAGGCAATGTCGCATTGGGGGGGACCCTTCGGGAGAACCTCATGTTAGCCAATCCTGACGTGTCTGATTCTGATCTTCAAACGGTGCTATCGGCGGTAGGTTTACAACACTTCGTTTCTAGGCTCGATGTAGATCTGGGGGATGCAGGTGGGCGGTTGTCGGGAGGCGAACGGCAACGAATATCGTGGGCTCGGTTCCTCCTTAATCGATATCGCCCTCTTCTAGTTCTTGATGAGCCGTCGTCGAGCGTGGACTCCATATCTGCGGCCCACTTTACTCGAATGCTTGATTGTCTGCCAAGTAAATCAACAGTAATTCTTGTGACGCACAACCTGCATCAGGTGATTGGATTCGATCAAATTATCGTGATGCAACATGGCCATATGGTGGGGAGTGGGAGTCATGACGAGTTGCTGCGCGGAAATAGGATCTATCGGAGAATGGCCGAGAAGCAAGGGATGCTGGCTGCGTGATTGAGTTAGCGGAAGGAATGGACGTGACTGCCGCCGATGCCCTCACTTTGAATGAGATTCTCCTGAGTGAAACAGCCCGCTCTTACAATGCGCTTGGCGTGGAACTCGTTCCGTCAGATGCTGTCAAGAATACTCGTGGTTTAGCGACCGCCCGCCTTCGAGCGCTACCTGTCCGGCGGGGAAAGTACTGGTACTACCCTCGGTATGATGGTGGAAGAACACTGTACTGTCGTTCAATCGCCTCTGACGACGGGATTCAAGAATATATGCATGGCGATTTTCAGGAAGCGGTTGACGAGGTGGTTCATCCAAACCTGGTTAACTCGGTGAAGTTGGGAGCGAATAGACGAACGGGAAAGTTGTTCTCCATAGAGCATGTCGGGCGTGGGAGAATGAGAATGCTGGTTATGGATGGTTCCCCTGGCCGCTCGCCCGCCGTTGTGTGCAATATTGATAACGTAGGCAGTACTGCGGCTTGGGCGGGCGACTCGAACTGGATATTCTATACGAAGTTGGATGACGCACTGCGGCCTGCGGAATTATGGGCCCGCAATGTGGACGACCCTCGTAGCGAGATCAGGCTTCATTTGGAGGATGACAAGCGGTGCGGCATAGTGGTGTATGCTAACGGCGGTCACGTATTCTCTCTTTCATCCACTCCTGAAGTGAGTGAGAGTGCTGAATACAGGATGGAGGATGATGGCACCTGGAGCAGAAATGTTTTGATCAATCGCTCCCGCGGTCTTCTCCATCGTGTTTTTGCGGCCGACGATCGCGGCGGAACTCGACGTTATCTCGTCAGGCACGTTGATTCATCAGGTGATCAGATTCTGAGCTGGGCCAATGAGTGTGATCTTGACGCAAGCGTTGGCGCCGTGAAATGGAGTCGAGTCTTTGGCGGTGCTCCCCGGACGGTGCTCACAGATGTATATGTCGTGCCGAATCATATTGTCCTAGGAATGCGCGTGAACGCCCTGCCCAGGGTGGGTGTCATTTATATGAGTTCTCCCGGCGACGTTCTTATGGTCGGCCCAGATGAGGAGGATGACGACTTGATCGGAGTCCGTGTTGTCGACGCTGACGAGGATGGCTCCGTTCTCAGAGTTGCTTTTGAATACTACACGCGTCAGATCAGAGTGATTGACTATCGATACGTTGACGGAAAGAGCTTCGAGATTCCGTTTGATATGAAGGAACCCGATATTTCGACCAGATTGATTGCGACTAGAGAATATGTCAGGAGTGGCGGCGTCGACATCCCCATGACCTTTGTTCGCTCTGAAAAAGTCCGGCCGGATGGGCGTGCTCCCGGGGTGCTGGTAGCTTATGGGTGCTATCAAAACTGCTTGGATCCGGAGTTCGCTAGAAGCTGGTTGAAACTGCTTCAGCGGGGAGTGGTGATCGTGTATGCTCATGTTCGCGGCGGGGGTGAGATGGGCAGCTGGTGGCACGAGCAAGGGCGTGGGATCAACAAAGTGAATTCATTGATGGATTTTGACACATGTGCTCGCTATGCCGTTGAATCGGGGTGGGTTGCGGAAGGTAGGTTGGGAGCGGCGACTGCATCGGCTGGAGCGATTCTTTTGGCCTCTTCAATTAATCGCAACCCAGGTCTGTTCAGAGCGTGCCTACTTCGACAGCCGTTCGTTGACCCTCACAATGTTCTGAGAAATCCGGCCCTTCCTCTGGTGGCGACGGACTGGAGCGAGTTCGGGAATCCTCTCGAGGATCAGCGAGCTGCCGAGATGATTCGATCATATTCTCCGTTACAGAATGTGCGTACTCAAGACTATCCTGCCATCGGTGTCGTTCTCGGTGAGTTGGACTCTCGTATCAGCAACTCCGATGCTATCGAGTGGGTGGAGCGGATTCGGAGTGCCTCCACGTCGTCGCGCCCATTGTATATAGACGCGATAATGGGGGTTGGGCACGGTTGTGATGATGCTCGTTTCGAACTTGCCTTCTGGGAGCGCGAGCTATTGAATGCCTGAGCGGGATGGGTTGATGAAACGAAACCCACGAGTGTTTCTTGAGGCTTGTTCGCCGACCTGTCGGCCGTCTCGTCGAGCGTGTCGTCAGCCGCTCGTTTCGACCCGTGGCTCATTGTCCCTCGCTGTGTGAACGTGCGAGTTGGGTTCGGGGTTGCTTGGCTGTGGGCACAGGAATGTCCACGTGCAGCACAGGCCGCCGCCCGCCGTCGGTGGGACTACAGGTCCCCGACCTTCTGGAGGCGTTGGAGACTGAGCCAACCCACCGGGATCGGGATCCAGAAGGTGACTAGGCGGTAGACGACCGCCGTTGAGAGCGCTACCCCGTAGGGGACGCCGGCGGCGACGAGTCCAGCGGTCAGGGCCAGCTCGACCGGTCCGATGCCACCGGGGGAGGGCACGATTGATCCCACTGTGTTGGATGCCAGGTAGGTGATGGCCAGAACCGTGAAGGGAACGGTGGTGCCGAAGGCCCACAGGCTCGCGCTGAAGGACAGGATGTAGGACAGACTGAGCATGAGCGCTCCGCCGATCCCCAGGGCCAGGCGCACCGGATTGGACATGACCCATACGAGCCGCGGCCATACCTGGCGGTAGGTGGGTGCGATCTTGGCCCACGCCCAGGCGCGTGCTCTGGGGATCACCAGAATGACCGCCGCAACGACCACGATGACGCCGGCCGCGACCAGCACCCAGCTCGACGGCAGTGTCAGTCCCGTCGACTGGCCGGTCATCGCTGCCAATGTTACGAGCAGCACCACGGTGACAAGGAGCTGGACCACTTGGACTAGGGCCACCGTGGCCACGCCGACCGCCGTCGGTACGCCCTTGCGGTTGAGGAAGCGCAGGTTGATGGCCGCCCCGCCCACCCCGGCCGGTGCTACGAGCGTGACGACGGCGCTGGCCAGGTGTACCTCGGTGGAGCGCCACAGCGACAGTCGCTCAGGGCTGAAGGCCGCCAGTGTGAGCCCGGCGCCCACGTAGGTCGCCACCGAGAAGACCAGAGCTATCAGCATCCACCAGATACTGGCCTGCGAGACGGCGGCGGAGACCTGCTGGAAGTCCAGCTGCGCCAGCAGTGTCCACATCGCGACCAGTGCCACGACGGCCATGAGGACAGTACGCGTGGAGAAGCGTCTGAGACGGGCCGGCTCGGCGTCTGCAGTCGGGGTGAGGGTCACGAGGGCGTCGCGCAGGTCCTGCAGGACCTGCCTGCCGGCCCCGCGCCGCCTCATGACCTCTCGGGTCTGGCGTGGCAGCACCACCCGCTGGAGCATGGGAGCGATCGAAGCCAGTTGCGCGGTGGTCAGCGATCGGGAGGCGGCGTCGATGGCTCGCTGGGCGCCCACGGTCATAGCCGTCAGCGCCAGGGCCTGGGCCAGGTCCACGCGGCGGGAGAGCTCGGAGGAGATCGTCTCACCCGAGGCCCAGTCCAGGAGCCACAGGCGTCCCGCCTCGTCGACGACGACGTTCGAGGCGTCGATGCCGCCGTGTGCCAGCCCGGCGGCATGGGCCCGCTGGAGTTGGCTCCACAGCTGGTCCAGGACGTCGTCGTCGATCTCGGCTCCCAGGTCCTGGATGGAGCGGGCGCCCACGACATGGTCGGTCACCAGCAGCACCGACTCCGCGGCCTCGGCCATGCCCCGCAGTTCAGGGGTGCGCACGTGGGCGCGATGCGCCTCCATCGTCATGAGAGCGGCGTGCTTGGCGGCGGATCGCAGGGACATATCGCGGGTGGGGGACAGACCCTTGACGCGGATCTGGTCCCAGATGTTGGACAGGAATCCGGCTACCTGCCGGTCGGCGTCGAGGAGAGTGGCGTTGTGGCGCTCGCCGGTCGAGTCCCACACGGCGTACATCCGGTGGACCGAGGCCCTCTCCCGGGACAGGGCGGAGCTGGAGGCCTCAGCCAGAACGGCGGTCAGATCGACGCCGGTGGCCGGCCTGATCGTGTTGGTGTCGGCTGGTCCCGCTGCGGTTGACGACGCCGGATCAATGGGGGAGGCTGCCGCCTCGGACGGTTCCGTGGTCGGCTTCCTGGCCGGCTCAGTGCCTTCAGTGGCGGACGTGGTGGAGTCTGGTGGCTCGGCCGCCGCCGAGTCCGACGACCTGGTCGACGTGCCGCTGCTGTCGGCCCCTGAAGTCCCCTGAGCCATCGGAGTCAGGGGGAGCTCGCGGATCTGCTCACGGACCTGCTCGGTGTAGCCCAGAGGGGCGTCAGTGGTGACGACCCAGGCGCGAGCCTCCGGGGCGCGGTCCATGCGGACCACCCGTACTGCGTCGATCCCGGCTCGGCGCAGTGCGCGCACGAGCGTGACCCCATGGGCGCGGCGGTCCTCCACGCCGACGACGTAACGAACCACCAGGCCGACGGTACGACCCAGCAGCAGGGACAGGATCGCGCCGGGCAGGGTCAGGGCGCCGCGCAGGACGGCCAGGCCGAGGATGATGCACAGGGCCGCCCAGCTCGAACGCATTGTGCTGGAGCTGTTGCGGTCGCCGGCGCCCGTGAGCAGGCCCGACATGGCCGCGAAGACGGTGGAGACACCCAGTTGTGCGGCGCCCGAGGCTGTGACCGTCAGACCCGTGACGAGGGAGGCCGGTCCCCATATGACCAGCCCAGTCATTGCGCCGAGGGCGACCGCGTACCCGGCGATCCCTGATAGGACGGCCTCGCCGCAGGAGCGCCAGGAGCGGCGTAGGAAGCGGTCGAGCAGGACGGCCAGCGGCAGGATGAATGTGGTCAGGCCCTCGATGGCCTGTAAGGGGAAGACCAGGATGCGACGCAGCACCACCGCGAGGGCGTTCTGGACGTCCTGGGTGACGCCGGTTGCGGTCTGGCGGGCGTAGATCGCCAGGATCAGGACCGCCCCGATGCCCAGGAGGGTCAGAGTCAGATCGAGCAGGTCCTCGGTGCGTCGCAGGCGGTGCGCGGTGGTGTCCACCAGGAGTGTCGTCGAGTGCGCTGCGGCGGATGGTGGGGTGGTGGCGATGGGCGGCTCGGCGGGGGCTGAGACGTCGGTGGGGCCGCCTTCTGACGGAGGTGGGCCTGGTGCCGCATCGGTCATGGGGTGATTCTAGAAGGTGACCCTGTGTGTGCCCCTCCTACGTCAGGAGGGTCTGCCTGCGCAGTTTCCTACATATTCAAACTTGTTTGTTATGCAAACTTACGCAGGTTATCCTGTGGGTGTTCCGGCATACAGGCCACTGCGAGTGAGGAGGTTCGTCATGAGTGACGCATCCCAGCACCAGGAGATTCCGGAGGGGCCGGCCGAGGCTCTCGCCGTCGTCGACGCCCAGCGGGAGACCTATCTCAAGCGGCATGAGATCAAGCCCGCTCCGCTCCTGATCGCCTGGGGGTCTGCCTGGCTGATCGGCTACGCCGTTCTCGCCCTCTATCGCGAGCCGGACTACAGCATGCCCAGGATGCCTTTCCTGTTCTTCGGCGGATGTCTTGCGGCCGCACTTGTCTTCACCTTCGCCTACATCATCCCCAAGACGCGTGGTATCCGTGGCCGAAGCAACCGCGAGGGCACCTACTACGGCTGGTCCTGGTTCCTCGGCATGGCGTTGGGGACCATCATCCTGGGGCGGGTGAATGCCGTTCTGGCCACTATCGACACGCCCCAGGCCAGGGAGATCGCGGCCCTGGTGTCCAATGCGTTGCCCTGCCTTGTCGTCGGCGTCATCTTCCTCATGAGTGCCGCGCTGTGGGACGAGGCGGTCATGGGATTCCTGGGCGGCTGGATCCTCCTGGTCACCGTTGTGTTCACGGTCGCCGGGGCACCCTGGGGCTGGTGGGTCATGTCCGTGGCCGGTGGGGGCGGCATGCTGGTGGCGGCCGTCGTCAGCACCGTGGTGGGAGCGAAGCGAGGCGCGTGAGATGGCGGAGGAATCAGGGAGGAAGAAGGTGAGGCGGCCGGCCGGCCAAGAGGCGGGACCGGCTGAGGCGGCCGGGTTGGCCGCGTCCGACGTCGATATCGACCCCGTCATCCACGCTCAGGCCCGCTTGCGGATCATGGCGACCCTGGCCGCCGTGCCGGTCGGTGACGAGCTGCACTTCCCCCGCTTGCGCGAGCTGCTGGACATGACGGCCGGCAACCTGTCCACCCACCTGTCCAAGCTCGAGGGGGCCGGCTACATCCGGCAGAACAAGGCCTATGTCGGACGCAGCCCCGCCACCTACCTGGCGCTGACCCCCGAGGGGCGGGTCGCCTTCGAGAGGTACGTGCACAACCTGCGTTCCCTGCTCAATACCTGAAGGTCGAGGTGCTGGCCGGCCGCCGGCCGAGGTGGGGCGGACGGTCTTGTGGGTGTGCCTGAAGGTCGGCGAACGGCACTGATGGCTTGAGGACTGATCCGGAAGGATCAGTCCTCAAGCCATCAGGTGCGTCGGTGCGGTTCGGATGTTGTTGGTGACTGCGTTCTGGCGGGCCGAGCTGTCAGCGCACGCCGCCGGTGCGGCGGGTGACGACGATCAGCAGTCCCCACAGGACGGCGCCTACGCCTACGGTTGCGGCCAGAAGGGGAAGCATACTCGCCGCGTCAAAGGCCCCGGCAGTGCTTAAGGCTGACGAATCTAGGGCCAAGGTCATAGTGAGAATGCCCTGCGGAATGACGTAGGCCAAGGGGCTCTGAGCCGCCGCCAGACCGATCCCGACGGCACAGCCGATGAAGGCGACCGCCACGGGCGCGGCGAAGGACCGCATGAGCATGCTCAACAGTGACTGCACCGCTATGAGCGGCGCCGCCGTCAGCACCCCGAGGAGAGCCGACACGGTGAAGGACATGGGCATCGCGGGCCCCAGACCCATGAAGAACGTTCCCGAGATCCAGGCCAGGACCACGAGGATCACCTGCATCACCAGCAGCGGTGCGAAGAGGACCAGGGTCTTGGCCAGCGCCACGGCCGCCGGAGTGTGGGGGGTGGTCCGCATGGCGTTCCAGCTCGTGCCCCGGTGCTCCACCCGCCACACGGCGGAGGCCAGCAGGGCCACGCCCAGCGAGCAGAACATCATGGCGTAGAAGACCGTTATCTGTGAAGCGAGGGTAACCCAGGTCCGGGGAAGCATGTCTGAGTTTATCGAGTAGTTGACGCTGCCGGAGATGACCGCCAGCAGTGGCAGCAGGACGGTCACCGCCCACACTGAGGAGCGCTTGAGCTTGATGGCCTCGGCGGCCACCAGCGAGACGAACCCGCTGCGCCCGTTGAATGCGCCGCGCCGTTTCGATGCGGCCTCGTTCCCGCTGCCGGCAGAACGGGTGACGGAGGGGACCCTCGGTACCGCAGTGGTATGCGCGGCGGGACCGGCAGTGCGGGTTATGGTGGAGGCGTTGATGGGAGTAGTCACGGGGGATCACCTCTCGATCCGGTCGAGCCGGCGGGTAGCGACAGTGAAGATGAGGGCGGTCAGGCTTAGGAACCCAATAACCCAGAACATAGGGGCCGTGACGTACTCGATAACGGTGTGGCCGTCCACCGCGGACATCTTCACGGGCGAGATCATGGCGTAGTAGCCCCAGGGCAGTATCCGTGCCAGTGATATCGGGGCGAGCAGCATGTAGACGCTGGTGAACCCTCCTAGGAGCCCCACACTCATGACGACCAGCTGGTTCTCCACCACGGCCGCCAGCCACAGGTGGTAGGCGCACATCGCGATGTTGACCAGGGCCAGTAGAAGCGTGTAAGTGACCCAGGGGCCGACGTCGATCGGGAGGGAGAGGCCCATGACCCGTGCTATGACGATGAGGACCGCGCTCTGGGCAATGGATGCGGGAACGATGAGGAGCGTCAGCGCTGCGAGCTTGACCCGGCACAGGGCCCCCGGTGTCAGTCCCGAGGTGGCCGCCAGGTTCCATCCGGCTCCGGTGTGCTCGATGTCGGTCTGCCGGCTGGCGAGGACTGCGACGAAGATCGGCTGTATCATCGGATTGTAGAAAACCGTGGATAAGAGAAGGCTCTCCCACGGCTGGGCGCTGGGGTCGCTCAGTTGTCCGTGTCTTGCCATGCTGCCCAGCTGCAAAGCGCTCATGAGGATCGAGACCGTGATGAGGATCGCGGCTACCAGCAGCACGCGCAGGCGACGCATCTTGAGGACCTCGATGCCCACGGAGTTCAGGAACCCGGGTGCGGCCGATCTGCGCGACCCGCGTGCCGACGTCGCCTTGCCGGCCGTGACGGCTGGGTGGGAAAGCGTGGCGCTCGTCATCACAGCACACCTCCCCGTCCGGTGAGGTCCATGAAGATGTCCTCCAGGCTCTGGGCCTCGCGGCGCACCTCGTGCATCTCGACGCCGGCGGCGGCCAGCCGGTTGATGAGCTCGGCGACTGCTCCCTTCGACATCCCCGGGATGCGTACGCCCTGCGGCACCAGCACCGGACCGCTCGGCTGATTGGGCGAGCTGGCTGCGCCGGGGGCCTGAGCTGGTACGAGTCCGGCCAGGACCTGCGGGTCCAGGACGGCCTGCGGCGTCGGGGTGTCGATGAGGATGTCCGGCACGGAGCGCTCCATGAGCTCGGCGCGCGTGCCCTGGAAGACGAGGCGGCCGGCGGACAGGATGCCGAGCATGGAGGCCATGCGGTCGATCTCGTCCAGGAGGTGGCTGGAGACCATGATGGAGACGCCCTCGTCGGCGAGCTCGACCATCAGGCGGCGCATCTCCTCGATGCCGGCCGGGTCCAGGCCGTTGGTGGGCTCGTCGAGGATGAGGAGCTCGGGGTCGCGGGCCAGTGCCAGGGCGATCCCCAGGCGCTGCTTCATGCCCATGGAGTAGGTGCGCACCAGGCGGTCCTTGTGCTCGGTCAGGCGCACGAGCGACAGGGCGCGACTGATCTGCTGCTCGCTCAGGCCCTGCATCTTCGCGGCGATCCGCATGTTCTCCGCGCCCGTGAGGTGGCCGTAGCCGGGAGGGTTCTCGATCATGGAGCCGGTGCGTGACATGATCTCGGCTCGCGTGGCCGGGGTGAAGGATTGCCCCAGGACGCTGATCTGGCCGCGCGTGGGCGCCAGGAGCCCCAGCAGCATCTTCATCGTGGTCGACTTTCCCGAGCCGTTGGGGCCGAGGAATCCGTAGACGGTGCCGCGCGGCACCACCAGGTTCAGGCCCTCGACGACGGTGCGCTCACCGAAGGTCTTCGTGAGGTCGCGGGTGAGGATGACGGCGTCGTCGGCCGATCCGGCGGACGGTGCACTCACCTGCGGGACGGTAACCGATTGAGTCGGTGCCGAGTCGGGGGAGACGATGCCGGGCGCCGGTGCGCTGCGGCCGGCGTCCATGCGGGGGAGGGGCTGCTGGGCGGCCTGAGCCGGTGCGCCCGAGCGCGTCATCAGCTGTTGGGGTGAGCGCGGGGCCGGGGGGACGGCGTGGGGGATGTTGTGATTGCTCGGTGGGAGGTGATGTGAACTCGTCATGGCATGAAGTCTGCTTGCACCGGGACGGGTGATCATCAGCCCGTGGTCTGCTTCCTGAGCGGGGTGGCCTGGCAGACTCATACCCGGGTATGAAACTCTCGCCTCGGCCTCCTGGGGGCGCGATCACGACGGTACGGTGTGAGTCATGAGAAAACGACACCAGGATGAGAATGAGCCCGCGGTGGGCCCGATTCCGGCAGCCTTGCGCCACCCGAAGTCAGGCCCGTGGACGACGCCGAGCGATGTCGTCATCGCCCTTTCCCTCTTCCTTCTATCCCTGTTCGGACGGTCGGAGACGGGGGGCGAGACCATCCAGGGAGCGTCGTCGGCGCTCTTCCTCCTGATGGCGGGGGCCTGCGCCCTGGCCATGGCGGTGAGGCGCCACTCCCCGATGATCTTCGTCCTGGTGGCTGGTGTCTGCCTGAGCGCTCACCTGGTGCTGCTCCCGGAGCCCACCTTGTTCTTCACCATGGTCGCCTTCGTGGCGGTGGAGACGACGCAGTCCCGCCTGGAGGCGCCGTGGCGGTGGGTGGGACTCGCCCTTGAGCTGGCGGGGGCGGCCATGACGACGGTGCGGCTGCACGGGCTCATCGGCGACTACGCTCATGGGGGTATGGGACGGCTGATGGTCATCACCAACGCCTGGCTGTTGGTGGCGGTGGCCGCTTTCATCGGCGCCGCCAGGCGCCGCCGCCGCGACCGTTACAACCAGGCCTTCGAGCGGGCCACGGTCCTGGAGACGCAGCAGGCCACCGAGCGGCGCCTGGCGGTGGTGGAGACCCAGCAGCGCATCGCCCGCGACGTCCATGACCTGCTTGGTCACACCCTTACCGTCATCGCCATGCAGGCGGAGGGCGCCCGCGCCATCCTGGCCAGCAACCCGGCCGCCGCCGACGAGGCCCTGGCCGTCATCGGGGAGACCTCCCGCCGTTCCGTCGACGAGGTGCGTGCCCTGGTCGACATCCTGCGCGCCGACGCCGAGGACAACGCTGTCGCCGACACCGCCGGTGCTGAGGTCGGTGCCGAGTCCAGTACCGAGGAGGCGGCGTCGAGCCAGCAGGTGGAGTCCCTGCGAGCGTTGGTGCGCCAGGCGCAGCATGCGGGACTGCCCGTCACCCTGGAGACCGACCTGGACGGTGAGCTCCCCGCGGCAGCGGCGCGGGTCCTTTACCGGGTGATGCAGGAGTCGCTGACCAACGTGCTACGGCACGCCCCGGGAAGGGATGCGACCGTCTCGTTGCGCACTGGGAACGGTCGAGCCCTCCTCGTCATCGAGAACGCTCCGAACCTGAAGGCCTCATCGACGCAGGTGGTGCAGGCGCTGGACGCAGACCGGAAGGACAGCCCCACGCGTCGGGGCTTCGGCCTGCTCGGAATGCGCGACCGGGTGACCGATCTGGATGGCTCCTTCTCGGCCGGCCCCACGACCGAGGGCGGCTGGAGGGTGACGGCGGAGCTCCCCATCGCCGGATGAGAGGGACGGATGTCCAACGGATGTCCATATGGCGAACCTCGCAGGGGGTGGCGGGACTTCATCTGCGCAAAACTACACAGTTGGAACCCGGAGGGCGGATACTGCCGATGAGTTGACGTTGAAGAGGGGAGCCGCTTGTGATCCGCCTGGGCCTGACCGATGATGAACCGCTGTTCACCATGGGGCTGGCCATGTTGCTGGGAGCGCAGCCGGACATGGAGGTCGTCTGGCAGGCCGTTGACGGCAATGATGCCCTGAGGTGCAACGCTGCTGACCCGGTCGACGTGCTCCTGCTCGATGTGCAGATGCCGGGTCTCGACGGCCTGTCCACCACTCGCGAGCTCGTGGCTCGCGGCATCACCGGGCGGGTCGTCATCCTGACCACCTTCGACACCGACGGCTACG
>ERZ773043.170-NODE-170-length-35282-cov-3.265876_pt1 | contig 35282 bp, 28 predicted proteins | sample MGYA00580636_ERZ773043 | MGnify/ENA primary metagenome ERZ773043 (study PRJEB29015, sample SAMEA2737992) | human oral metagenome | biome: human oral; feature: human-associated habitat; material: dental | place: China | collected 2065 ...
TCTACTTCCTCCCCGTCACCCCCTTCTTCATCGAGAAGGTCATCGAGAAGGAGCGTCCTCAGGGGATCCTCCTTGCCTTCGGCGGGCAGACGGCTCTCAACTGCGGTGTAGCAGCGAGATAAACTTATGCGCCAAAAGCAAGGAATTTACGAGCTTGCCCTTGGCGTTCATCGGATGAGCGGACTGGCCTTTGAAGGTAACGACGCAATCGCCTGCATTCCAATTCTCGTAGATAAACTCGCCGATGCCGCAGCAATCAAGGCAGTAGCCAAAATCTGCGCCTATCTCGCTTACGTCCAGCGCCTTTGCGCCCCGCAAGCCCTGCTCCTCGTCCGGCACGAAGCAAGCGATTATCTCGCCGTGCTTTATCTGCGGATTTTGGACGAAAAATTCCAGCGCATTTACGATCGCAGCGATCGCCGCCTTATCGTCGGCGCCTAGCAAGCTGGTGCCGTCAGTTACGATGATCTCGTCTCCTTTGTAACCCTGCAGCTCCTCATTTTCGCTCTCTTTAAGATAGATCTCTAGCTCTTTATTCAGGCAGATATCGCCGCCTTCATATCTTACGATCTGAGCCTTGGTGTCGCCGCTCTGCTCGGCGCTGGTATCAAGGTGGGCAAAAAACGCTACTTTCGCAGCGGGCGCGTCTAAATTTGAGGGAATTTTAGCGATCAAAATCGACTTCTCGCTAAGGCTGATATTTTTTATGCCCAGGGCTTTTAACTCGCCTTTTATGAGGCCTGCTAGCTCAAGCTCCTTGGGATTTGAGGGCATTATGCCCGCAGCACCCGCGGCTCTATTTGTGGTGGTATTGATCTTGGTGTAGTTTAAAAACCTCTGCACGATATCCATATTAAGTCCTTTACAAAATGAAAAATGCGATGACGCAGACGGATAGAAACATACCTAAAGCCGTTCTTTTAGCGATCTGAATAGGGCTTACCATCGCAAGTCCTGCGCAAACGATGCAAGCGCCTGCAATCGGCGATGCGCTCCTGCCTAGCGCGCCGCTTATCGCAACCGCCATACCAAGCTTATCTTGTTCAAAACCTAACGCGTCGGCGTGCACGGTCACGGCGGTGTTAAACGCCATCGACGCCGCATCTCCCGAGCCCGTTACGACGCCCATAAAAAACGGCACGAAGGTTCCGCCGAATTTTACGTAGCCCTGCTCGCCTTTCAGCCACTCGATTACGAAATCGATCGCCCCGCACGCGCTAAGACCCGCGACGAAGACGCCCGCTGCGATGATGATACCCATGATATCGGCATACGCGCTACCCATGCCCTTGAAAAATTCTTTCGTGATCTTTTGAGGGTTGCTCAGAGTAATAACGATGGTGACGATAGCGCCCAGTAGCATCGCCTCGGCAACGCCCATCTTGGTCCATTTAAGAAAGGAGATCGTGTTGAGCTTGGACGTACCACCGATGATTAAAATCACCAAAGGTACTAGCGGCATAAGCGCGTATAAGACGTTTATTTTCTGAGGCTGCGCATCTAAATTTGAACCGGCGGCGGATACGGCAGAGCTTGCGCCGTCTGCACCTGCGGAATTTTCTCTTTGCGCTAGATAATTCACCCCCTTGGTGTAGTCTTTACAAACTATCGCCGTTATACTCATTACGATCAAAACCACGATCAAAGCGGTAATCGCGCTAGAAAACTGCACGGCGATGACGTCCTGAACCGTGTAGGAGGGGTTGTGCGCCTTTACCATATCGGCTACAAATACGTTGTGCGCCGAGCCCGGGCTCAAAACGCCACCAAAAGTGCCCGCAAATACCGCAGCTCCCGCCATCTCCGGTTTAACGCCCGCAGCCATCATCACGGGGATCAGCGTAGCGCCGACCGCAGCCGAGCAGCCCGCAGCGGAGGGTATAGCGATATTGATAAAATATGTAAGCGCCACGACGATAGGGATCAATAAAAATCCGATATTTCCAAGAGGCCTGGTGAGTAAATTTACAAGAGCGCGGTCGCATTCGGTAAATTTCATCACGAAGGCAAAACCCATGCTGGCGCAGATCGCCTTAATAAGACCTGCTTTAGTCATATACGAGGTAAAAGCACCCAGCCCGTCCAGCGGCTTTAGACAAAGCACGCACAGCACCAAACCCACGCCGATAAGCACGGTTTTAGTATCCTTTTTCATGATTAGCAAAGCGACGACTGCGACGATACCCGCAAGCGCCAAAAATAGCCTAAACGTCTGCACGATAACTCCTTTTAAATTTTAAATTTACTTCCCACGGCGATGCGCGAGATCTCTTTTTTATACTCGAATTTCAGCACGTCCGCATATCCCATCACCTCGCATTCGTTTCCGTTTATCAAAAACGCGCTACCCTCGGGCATAGCATAGACGCTGTCGTTTTGATTGACGATCAAAAACTCCTCCAGCCGCTCCTCCCTGCTCTCGCCGTTATGGTTTGAAATTTTACCGCTTATGAAGTGCGGATTGATCTGATACGGAAAGATCCCAAGAGCTACCGGCGAGGGCGGGAAGACGATCGGCATATCGTTGGTAGTCATCATCGTCTTGCCCGCGACGTTTGCGCCAGCAGACCAGCCGAAATACGGCGTACCGCCGTCCACGGCGTCTTTGATCGCGCCTAAGAGATCAAATTTATAAAGCTCATTTAGCAGCACGAAGGTATTGCCGCCGCCGATGCAGATCGATTTGGCATTTTTAACGGCGGCTTTCATATCGGAAAAGCGGTGGATCGATCTGATATTGTTACTCTCCAAGCAGTCCGCGACCTTCTGCTCGTATTGTTCGTTCGTGCGCCTAATGCCCGCAAACGGAATGAATAAAATTTCATCCTCCCAAAGACTTCCTAAAAATTCCTTGATCCACCCCTTGCAGTGGTTCAGATAGCCGCTGTCTTTGTAACTGGAAGCGCTTAGAAGTAGTGCTCTTTTCATGCCTCTTTCCTTAAATTTTGCCGTTTAGCTTATACGCGCAGCGCAGATACACGTCCACTCCCGCAAGCAGCGAGTCCTCGTCGAAGTCAAATTTGCCGTTGTGATGCCCCGCCGCAAGCGTCGTGCCGATCATCAGATATCCGCTCTTGCCGCCCGCATCTTGCACCGAGCGCATAAAATGCGCAAAATCCTCGCATGCACCAAAATTTAGCTCCCTTACGATTTTATCATCGTCGATAAACGGCGACGCCTTTGCCACCTCCTCGTAAAGCTGCGTGCTATCCTCGTCGCTATCGCCGCCTGCGGTGCCGCCCGTGACCTGCACGTCGTAGCTGACGCCGTAAATTTTAGAAACGCCCTCCACTATGTCCATACATTTGGCCTTCATAAACTCATTCAGCTCCGTGCTCTCGCCGCGAGTCTCGCACGCAAGGTAGCCGTTAGGCGCGATGACGTTGCGTCCTTCGCCTGCGCGCAGTACGCCTACGTTGATACGCGTGACGCCGTCCGCGTGCCTCGTGATGCCGTGCATATCAAGCGCCATCTCGGCTGCCGCGAGCAGAGCATTGGCTCCGTTTTGCGGCGCGCCCGCTGCGTGAGCGGACTTACCCTTTAAATTTACGTCAAATTTAGTGGTCGCGAGTAGCTTTTTGGTGCCGCAGATGATGCCTCTCATGGTAGTCGCCTGAAAGCCGATATGACCGCCCAGCAGATAATCCACGCCATTAGTAACGCCCGCAGCTTCCATACCTACGGCGCCTCTGGTGCCCTCCTCGGCGGTTTGAAAGATAAATCTAAATTTACCGCTAAAATCGTCTAGGCTCTGCGCGATCAGCTTTGCTAAAGCAAGTCCCATCGTAATATGCCCGTCGTGCCCGCACGCGTGCGTGATGCCGCTAATGTCGGAGCGAAAGCCCTCCTTAAAAGGGCGGTGATCCGCATCCGTGCTCTCGGTCACGTCCACGCCGTCTATGTCAAATCTAAAAGCGACCGTCTTGCCCGCGCGCCCCGTGTCTATTTCGGCCACGAGACCCGTTAGCCCGTCCTCCATCGCATCAAGAAATTTTATCTGATCCGCGTTTAGCAGCTCTTTGGCGCGCTGCTTCGCCTTCTCGCAGGCGTCCTTGCTGCCTACGCCCTGTCTGGCTTCAGCCTTTACCGCCTCGCGGCCGAGCTTTATCTCATAGCCCAGGCGCTGCATTCGATCTGCGATAGCCGCGGTCGTAAAAAAGGTAAACCAGCCCGTCTCGGGATGCGAGTGAAAAAACCTGCGATCCCCGATCATCTCGCTTTTTAGCGCCTCTACTTTTTGTGCGATAGCATCCATCTTCTCTCCTTTATTTTTTGGCTAAGCTTAACATCGCCGCGGCTAAAACCTTCGTAGCAGCAAACGCGTCGTGCCAGTTTATACTTTCATTTACATTGTGGCTGATGCCGTCCTTGCACGGCACGAAAAGCATCCCCACGCGATCCGCAAGCTCCGTCATATTCATCGCGTCGTGTCCCGCGCCGCTAGGAAGCCTTAGGCTTGGAATTTTAAGCTCGCCGGCACAGCTCTCAAGCAGATCTATCATCTCCTCGCTTAGCTTTACGGGGCGATCTTTGATGAGATTTTTTAGTTCAAATTTGCACCCTCGGCGAGCGCAAATTTCATCTATCGCGGCGCAAATTTGATCGTCCGCCGTCCTAAGCGCATCCTCGTCTATATCGCGTATATCAAGACCTAGCGTGCAGGAGCCCGGGATTACGTTTAGCACTCCCGGAAGCGCGTTTGCATAGCCCGTCGTTGCGACCGTGGTTTTGCCCTCCTTGGCGATCCTCTCCGCGCTTAAAATGATCTCGCTTGCGCAAGTTAGGGCGTCGCAGCGCATATCCATCGGCGTAGCGCCGCTGTGATCGGCTCTACCATCGATCCGCAGCTCGTATCGCACGGGCGCGGCGATACCCGTGACGATGCCTACGGGGATACCGCGTCGCTGCAATACCGGCCCCTGCTCGATATGAAGCTCGATATAGCTATGAAAGCTGGATTTGGGCAGGACGCAGCTTTTTAAATTTGCGGGATTTAGCCCGAAACTCTGCATCGCGTCAAACAGCGAAATTCCGTCTTTATCCTTTAGCTCGTCTAGCCGCTGCCGCGAAAGCTTGCCTCTGATTATCTTGCTGCCTACGGTCGCCATTTTAAAGCGGCTTGATTCCTCGCAAACAAAGACGATAAGCTCCAGCGGGCGCGCAAGCTTTTCGCCGCTATCTCGCACCGCGCGGATCGCCTCCAAAGCAGCCATGACGCCTAGCGTACCGTCGTAAAAGCCGCCCTGCGGCACACTGTCTATATGTGAGCCAGCGCTGACGGACGGCAGCTCGGGATTTTTAACGCCTCCAAATTTAGCGAAAATATTGCCCGCATCGTCGATTTTGATCTTGAAATTTTCTTTTTGAAGTAGCGATATGAGGAAGTCGCGCGCCTCTTTATCCTCGTGCGAAAACGCAAGCCGCGTAAGCCCGCCGCCCGCCAAAGCCCCGAAGCGGCTTATCTGCTCAAACTCGCTTTTAAAGCGCTGCATGTTTATGTCCATAAATCCCCTTTTTTAAAAAATTTATGAATACGGCATTTTAATATTAAATTTATATAACAAAGCTGAAATTTACCTATCGCGGCGGCAAATAGGGCGCTAAAACGGCGCGAGCAAAACCGCTTTAAGATAACGCTATAAATTTTAAATTTTGCCCTTTGGGTTTTAAAATCGCAGCGAGTTGCTTAACTTCAGACTAAACGGATATAATTATCGCAAAATTTAATGAGGAACAAGGATGGAACAGGGCTCGCTAGAGGGGCTTTATGAAAAGCTAAATGGGCTTAAAAGCGTGATAGATAAGGAGGAGTGTCTGTTTGACGCGATAAGAGACGCCGTAGAAACGAAAAATTTCGAATTTGCCGCGCAAATTTGCGACTTTGTGCTAAACGAGGAATTTGAAAAATTCGGCGCGGTTTTAAGAACGAGAGCGCTCTTATGGCTCACGAACTACATCGCGCAAAATTCAAAAGAAAGAGAATACCCGAATTTTGACGACTTTACGGATTGCCTATGGAAATTTAAATGGATCGTCTCGGGCGTCGCCAAAAGCTCTATAATCGAAAAGGAGCTCATAGACGAGACAAACGAAGCGATGCTGTTTTACTACGAGCGCTTGGAGCTCTCGCTGGCGGCTTATTACAAGGCTTTGATGAATCAAAACATCGATATGGGCGATGCTAGAGAGGCGAAGGCAAACTATGAGCTGTGGAAAAAGCTCGCTAAAGACGATATGGGTGATTGCGAGGCGTGCGAAGCAAGCGATGAGATCGCGTATTTAAATTTTGCCGGCGAGCACGAAGCGGCGCTGGGGCTTGCCGAGCCGATACTTTCCGGCGAACTAACCTGCTCCGAGGTGCCGCACATAACCTACGCGCCGATACTTTTTAGCATAATAGCGCTAGGCAGGACCTGGGAGGCAAAAACCCTGCTGCTAAAGGCCGCGGCGGCGATCGAGTCAAATCCTCGCGTCATAAATCAGATCGCGCCGCTAATCGAGATCGCCGTTAGGCTGGATGAGCGCGAGACGGCGTTAAGCTTAGCTCGCAAACACTCGCACGCCATACTCGATAGCAACGACGATCTGAACGACCTGCGATTTTTCATCGCCGTTAGCGCGTTCGGCGATGAGAACAACTACAAAACGGCTTTGGAACTGGCGGGTAAATTTGACGCTAGAAATCAAAACTTCTACTACGCCGATTATCTAAATAAATTTTACGAGGAATTTTCAGGGCTTGAAATTTGACGGTTTAAAGGCCTAGCGCGCTTTGCTTGCGAGGCAGATGACCACCTCTAGCGCGTGCGGCGAGATAGTTTAAAATTTGCGGCTTGATACTACTCACGCTCGCAACGGCGAGCGCGATAAAATTTATGCCGAACGGGTGCGGCGGCTCGTGCGGTAAATTTTATACCGCTTACTCGCGCACGTCGGCAGCCGGTCGCCGAAATAGGTGATAGAGTGCATGCATGGCATTAAATTTTAACTAGATCGGTGCAGACGAAAACAAGTATTTGCGGTAGTCAAGACTCGTATTCTAAATTTTAGCCGCCGCAGAATGTAGAATTTGAACCAACCCCGCCGTCAATCTCATCGTAAAACACATAAGCGGCAACAGTGGCGTATCTCTCGCCTCACCACCTAGATTTAGCGGCAAATTTAATAGCAAAAATTTAAAGCGCGGCGCGACGGGATTTTAAAACAAAATTTCAAGTAGATTTTTAAATGTAAAATTTAAAGCGGAATTTTAAATGCAGAATTTCAAATAAATTTTAAAATTCCAAGAGAATTTTATCCCTTGGAATTTTAAATTCAGTGCTTGGCTAGGTAATTTGTGTCGTAGTTATTATCCACGAAATCGGGGTTGTTCATCATCCTAAGATGAAAATCGCGCGTCGATTTTATGCCGCCGATGATGAGCTCGTCTAGCGCGACCTTCATCTTTGCGATCGCGCGCTCGCGGTCCTTGTCGTAGACGATGAGCTTGCCGATCATACTGTCGTAGTAAGGCGGCACCGAGTAGCCCTCATAAACGTGGCTATCCATACGCACGTTTCTGCCGCCCGGAGCGACGTATTTTGTGATTTTGCCCGGGTTTGGCATAAAGCTTTTGGAGTCCTCGGCGGTGATACGGCACTCAAGCGCGTGTCCGCTAAATTTTATCTCGCTTTGAGGCAGCAGCTTCTCGCCCTGCGCGATACGGATCATCCACTCGATCAGATCGAGCCCGCTTCGCATCTCGCTTACGGTGTGTTCGACTTGCAGACGGGTATTCATCTCGATGAAATAGAATTTCTTGTCCTTGCTATCGTATAAAAACTCAAACGTTCCCGCGCTTGCGTATCCGATCGCCTTAGCGGCGCGAACCGCCGTTTCGTGCAGGCTCTTTCGTGTCGGCTCGTCCAAGATCACGGCTGGACTTTCTTCGATCAGCTTTTGATGGCGGCGCTGCATTGAGCAGTCGCGCTCGCCGATATGCACGACGTGTCCATGCTCGTCGCCCAAGACCTGAACCTCGATGTGGCGGGGGTTTGTGATATATTTTTCCATATACATCGTGCCGTCGCCAAACGCGCTCATCGCTTCGCTCTCTGCCGACCAAAAGAGCTTTTCGATATCCTCTTCGCGCTCGACCACGCGCATTCCGCGCCCACCGCCACCGGCTGCGGCTTTAATGATGACCGGATAGCCGATTTCGGCGGCTAGCTTGCGTGCCTCTTCGACGCTTGCGATCGCGCCGTCGCTGCCCGGCACTACAGGAATGCCCGCGCGCATCATCACTTGCTTAGCCTTGCTCTTATCGCTCATTAAAGTCATTGCCTCGACGCTCGGGCCGATAAATTTAATGCCGTGCTTAGCGCAAATTTCTACGAAATTTTGACTTTCGCTCAAAAAGCCGTATCCCGGAAATATCGCGTCGGCTTCGGTTAGCTCGCAGGCTGTGATGATCGCGGGGATATTTAGGTAGCTGTCGCTGCTGCGCGGTCCGCCTATGCAGACCGACGCGTCGGCGTATTTGACGTAAAGCGCGTCCTGATCGGCGGTGGAGTGCACGACGATGGCTTGCTTGCCCATCTCTTGGATCGTGCGAAGCGCTCTGAGCGCTATCTCGCCGCGATTTGCGATTAGAATTTTCTTAAGCTCCCTCATAGCTTCTCGACCTCAAACAGCGCCATAGCGTATTCGACGGGCTGTCCGTCTTCGACGAGAGCTTTTTTGATGCGGCAGTCGAATTCCGCTTCGATCTCGTTCATAATCTTCATCGCTTCGATGATGCCGATCGTATCGCCCTTATGCACGACCTGACCTACGCTTACGAACTCTGCCGCACCGGGGCTCGGCGCCTTATAAAAAGTACCTACCATCGGGCTGTCGATCGTATCCATCGCGCCTTTTGAGGCGGGTTTATCGCCCACGAGCACATTTACCGCAGGCGCAGCAAGCTGCGGGGTAGGTGCCGGTGCGGCGAGCTGAGGCGTGCTCCCACCGCATGGGCCATATTTTTTTATCTCGATCTCAAAATCTTTATCTTTAATTTTTAGCTCGTTAATGCCCTGCTTTTCGCCGAAAAAATCCATTAACTCTTTGATTTCTGCTTTTGTCATAAATTTCTCCTGAAAAAATTTGCGAAATTTTAGCTAAATTTTTATAATTGTTTCTTTAAATGGATTTTTGCGGGACTTTTAAGAAGTGCAAAGCGAAATTTACGACAGAATTTGCGGACTGATTTTAAATATTTATAAGGTGCGATTTGCCTAGCCTATTTTAAAGCTCGGGCTTTGCGGGCAAAGCACGAAATTTTGCCGCAAGAACGTAAAATTATTTTGAATTCTTTAAAATTTATACTTAATCTTACGACTAGAATTCTACGCTTTAAACGTTAAATTCCGCGCTTTGCTTTAAAATTCCACCTTCGGGCTCGTATCAAAATCCTGTGCCTTGCTTTTCTTTAAAATTTTATACCGAAATATTATTTTAAAGCCTCACGCCGAAATTCTATCCACGCGAAGCCCTATGTATTAATGTGTCGCAAAAAAGCTCTGAATTTTCGCTTTATCGCTCGTTTTGCTAAGAGCCAGCATCAGCAGCACGCGCGCCTTTTGCGGATTTAGATTATCTGCGGTTAAAAAGCCGAGCTTAGCGTCGTCCACCTCTGAGCCTACGCTAGTTGAGCCGCTGCCCGTGCGGCTTGAGCGCACGACTATCACGCCCGCTTCGCTAGCTTTTGCAAGCGCAGCCTCCGTATCGGGGTATAAATTTCCGTTTCCCATGCCGGCGACTACGATGCCCTTAGCGCCCTTTTGTACGGCAGTCTCTACAAAATCGCTCACGTCCTGCGGATGCGCGTAAATAATATCGACGCGCGGCAAGGATTTGAAATCCTTGATATTAAACTCGCTTGCGACGGTGTGTTTGCGAAGCGGCGCCATATAGAAATTTACGGCGCCATAATTTACGGTGCCGATTTTGCCGGAATTCGGCGAGGCAAAAGCCGCAACATTAGTAGTATTTGTTTTCGTAACCTCGCGCGCAGCATGAATCTCGTCGTTCATCACTACAAGAGCGCCCTTTTCGCGAGCGTTTTTATCTGCCGCGACGGCAACGGCGTTGTATAGATTAAGCGGTCCATCAGCACTCATCGAGCCTGCGTTTCGCATCGCGCCCACCAGCACGATCGGTTTTTTAGATTTTACTACCAGGCTTAAAAAATACGCCGTCTCCTCCATCGTATCGGTTCCATGCACGATGACGACGCCGTCGACATCGTTTTTAGTAAGCAGTTCGCTTACGCGGTTTGCAAGCTTGAGCCAAATTTCATCATTCATCTCCTGCGAGCCGATATTTGAAATTTGCTCGCTTTTAATCGTAGCTAAATCCCCCAGCTGCGGCACTGCCGATAAGATATCTTCTACGCCCTTAGAGCCTGCGGTATAGTTGCCCTCCGTGGCACTTGCGCTACTTCCCGCGATAGTGCCGCCGGTAGCTAAAATATAAATATTTGGCTTCGCAGCAGCCAAAGATGACGCGATAAAAAACGTAATAAACGCAAATTTCTTGAGTAGTCCCATAGTTGCTCCTTAAAAAGTGATAAAATTTTTATAATTTAAGCAAAATTCTAGCATAAAATTTTTATTATATTTTATTTTGCTGCTATAATGCGCGAAAAATTTTGATTATTTTAAGGAAATTTTATGGGACTGAAAAGCGATAAATGGATCAGACAGATGTCGCAGCAGCACGATATGATAGCGCCCTTTTGCGAGGAAAATATCGGCCGCGGCGTCGTTAGCTACGGACTTTCGAGCTACGGATACGACATACGCGTAGCGCGCGAATTTAAAATTTTTACAAACGTCGGCGGAACGGTCGTCGATCCTAAAAATTTCGACGCAAAAAACGTCGTGGATTTTGAGGGCGACGTCTGCATCGTGCCGCCGAATTCCTTCGCGTTAGCGCGCACTATCGAATACTTCAAAATGCCGCGCGACGTGCTTGCGATCTGCCTGGGCAAAAGCACCTACGCGCGCTGCGGCATCATCGTAAACGTAACGCCCTTTGAGCCGGGCTTTGAAGGGCACATCACGATTGAAATTTCCAACACCACGCCGCTGCCTGCAAAAATTTACGCGAACGAAGGCATCGCGCAGGTTTTGTTTCTGCAAGGAGATGAGCCGTGCGAGGTGAGCTACTGCGACAAAAAGGGCAAATACCAAAGCCAAAAGGGCATCACGCTGCCTAGAATTCTAAAGGATTAAACAATGAAAAATTTAATCATCGTAGAATCCCCGGCAAAAGCCAAAACGATCAAAAAATTTTTAGGCGATGACTACGACGTCGTCGCTTCCAAGGGGCACATCCGCGATCTGCCGCAGAAAAAATTCGGCATCAAAATCAAAGATAAAAGCTTCGAACCCGAATACGAAATCAGCGTCGATCACGATCAGATCGTAAAGCAGATAAAGACGCTCGCCAAAAAGGCGGATCAAATTTATCTCGCTACGGACGAGGATCGCGAGGGCGAGGCGATCGCCTATCATATCGCAGCTTCGATCGGCAAGCAAGCGGAGGATCTGCCGCGCATCGTATTTCACGAGATCACCAAAAGCGCGATCTCAAACGCGCTAAGCTCGCCGCGCAAGCTCAATATCGCAAGCGTAAACGCCCAACAAGCGCGCCGCCTGCTCGATCGCATCGTGGGCTACAAGCTAAGTCCGCTTTTAAATTTAAAGATCCAGCGCGGCTTGAGTGCAGGTCGCGTCCAAAGCGCCGCGCTTAAAATCGTCGTCGATCGCGAGCGCGAAATTTTAAATTTTAAGCCGGTAGAATTTCACAGCATCGACGCGGTTTTTAAGAAGGATTTGGAGGCCGAGCTCGTGGAATTTCGCGGCGAGAAGATGGAAAAGCTCTCGGTCAAAAACGCGGCGCAGGCTAGCGAGATCGTCTCTGAGCTGCAAAAAGACAAATTTAGCGTAGAGGGTATCGAGAGTAAATCGCGCAAGACAAACCCCTACCCGCCGTTTATGACCTCGACGCTTCAACAGGCGGCGAGCACGGCTCTGGGCTTTAATCCGCGCAAGACGATGAGCCTCGCGCAGAGCCTTTACGAGGGGGTTAATACAAAAAATGGCGGTGCGATCACCTACATGCGAACCGACTCGCTAAATATCGCTAAAGAAGCGATCGCGGCGGCTCGCGAGTTGATCGGAGAGCACTTCGGCGAAAAGTATCTGCCCAAAAGCGCGAATTTATACGCTACCAAAAGCAAAGGCGCGCAGGAAGCGCACGAAGCGATACGTCCTACCGATCTAAAGCTTACTCCCGAGCTCGCGCAAAAAATCCTGCCTCGCGACGAATACCGCCTTTACGCGCTTATCTATAACCGCTTCGTAGCCTCGCAGATGAGCCCTAGCGTCTCGCAGATCCAAACGATCATCGTGCGCGGCGAAGCGGGCGCGTTTAAGATCAGCGGGCGCAAGGTGGAATTTGACGGATTTTACAAGGCTTACGGCGATCTGGATAAGGATAAAATTTTACCGAGCCTTAGCGCGGGCGACGCGATGAGCCTGCAAAGCTTAAGCTCGCAGCAACACTTCACCGAGCCGCCGGCGCGCTATTCGGAAGCAAGCCTCATCAAAAAGCTCGAAAGCCTCGGCATCGGCAGGCCCTCGACCTATGCGCCTACCATCTCGCTGCTTACTGCGCGCAACTACGTAAATATCGAGCAAAAGCACCTGGTGCCGAGCGAGATCGCCTTTAAGATCACCGAGATGCTGGAGCAAAATTTTAAAAATATCGTCGATAGCGAGTTTACCTCCAAAATGGAAGAAAAGCTCGACGACATCGCCGAAAACAAAGCGGACTGGCAGCAAATTTTAGCGGATTTTTACTACCCTTTTATGGACGAGATCGCCAAAGGAAAAACCTCGATCGCAAGCCAAAAGCTAGCCGAAAAGATCGGCGAGGCCTGCCCGAACTGCGGCGGCGAGCTACTTAAAAGGCAGGGCAGATTCGGCGAGTTTATCGCTTGCTCGAACTATCCGAAATGCAAATACTCGCGCAACGCGGACGCTAGCGCCGAGGGGGCGAGCGAGGAGAAGGCGGCGCCCGAAGTGCTAGATGAAAAATGCCCGCAGTGCGGTAAAAATTTGATCAAGCGTAAGGGCAGATACGGCGAGTTTATCGCTTGCGAGGGCTATCCGAAGTGCAAATACTCGCGCAAAATCGAGGGCGCGGCGAAAGAGAAAAAGCCGCTGCTCTCCACCGGCGTTAAGTGCCCGAGCTGCGGCACGGGCGAGATCGTCGAGCGCTTCTCCAGACGCGGCAAATTCTACGGCTGCACGAACTACCCAAAATGCGGCTTTGTGAGCAACTACGCGCCGATTGCGCGCGCGTGCCCGCAGTGCGGCAACTCATACATGCTCCGAAAAGAGCTGAAAAAAGGCAACTTCGCCGAGTGCCCGCAGTGCAAGCTTAAAGAAGAGATCGATTGATAATAGGCGTCATCTCGGACTCCCACCCTGAAACGGAGGTCGCTGCCAGCGCCATAAAGTGGCTCCTCGCGCGCGGAGCGGATCTGCTCGTGCATGCAGAGAGCGCCGTCACGAGCGAGGCGCTGCGGCTTTTGCGACGAAGCGGCAAGCCCTACTTCGCGGTTTTAGGAAACAACGACGAAGTGCTTACCGAGTTTAAAAATGAATTCGACCTACGGGGTGAGCCCTTCTGCACGGAGTTTGCTAGGCTGCGACTAAAAATAATGCACCATCCGTTTTATCTCTTCGACGAAGAGCCCGCAGCGCAAAATGAAGCAGACGGATTAAATTTAGACGCGTATCGCTCGGTAAATTTTCGCAAGGATTTCGGCACAGACCTAGTCAGAAATTTGGACTTTAGCGATGAAGTAAGCCGCGGCACGAATTTAGGCTCAAACTGCAGAGCAGATCGCGGGAAAATTTTAATCGCAAATTCTAAAGCAGCAGATCACGTAATAAATTTAACCGCACTGAGCGTGAGCTTAAATTTGACTGTAAGTTCAGGCTTGGACGCAAACGACGAAGGCAAAAATTCCGTCCGAAATTCTAAATCAAATTTCTCCGCCGCAGATTTAGACATAAACCCGTACTCGGGCGCTACGCGAAATTCTACGCCGATACGAGTTGCAAGCGGCGTGGCATATCAAAGCCCCGTCACAAAAATAGGGGCTGTAAATCCCGTCGTAGATAAAAATTACCTGACGGCGGCGTATCGGGGCTTTATTACGATAAGTTCGAGCTACGACGCACAAAATTTTACCCTTTATTGCGGCAAAAATTCCGACCGAAGCCAAAGCGAAAATTCTGCGCCCGCAATCCTTAATCAAATTCCAGGCGCTCTTATCAAGAGCAAAAATTTCTCTCCGAGCTTCGCCGCACCCAATCTAAAATCTGCGCTACGCAGCGATAAGAATTCTATCCAAAATCTCAGCGGGAATTCCGTTCAAAATTCTAATTCCGCAGCTCAAGCCACGCAGGATTTAAACTTTGCGACGACATATAAAAGTGCGATTCTCACGGCGCCGAGCGCAAAATCCGCTTCACTTCCAAATTCCGTGCTGCCTCAGAATTTTACCTCCTCGCAAAACTCCGCCTCATCGCAAAATTTCGTCCTACCGCCGAACTCCGCGAGAGAGGGCTGCAAAACGCCACTCAGATATATTAAAATTTACGACCGCATCAGTTTTTTCGCTGCGGTAGCGGATCGCTACGTCACATCGATGGATTACCGACGATATGGCAACGGCGAATCAAAAGGACTTACCGATAAGCGGGGTATATCAAAAAACGACACACCGGCAAATGATCGCAGCGTAACGGCAGATTGCCACAGCACACCGGCGCACCAAAACAGCGCGATGAAAAATCGAAACGCCGCAGTGACGGATTGGCGCGATGTATCGATAGATAAAAACGCTACGGTGGCGTATCGGCAATGTGCGGCGGTGGGTTATTGCCACATGGCAGTGAATCAAAGCACTTTAGCGACGCAAAATTTAAATTTACGGCACGCTCGTGTTAAATCCGGGCGAGATTTGCGGGCGCAAAAAGCGGCTTTTCGGTTTGCCTGTGTTGTGGTGCAAGAGCGAAAATTGCGCATATTTCGTCTCCGTTCGCAGCGCAAAGAACTATAAAGCGACCGAAAGGAAGTCTTAAAATGATACGAAAAGCCCCTGGGCAGCCAGAGAAAATGCTAGAAAGATGCGAAAAAATTCTAAAACAGCGCGGGAAAAATCTAAAAGGGTGCGAGGCCAAAGCGTATGAATGAAATTTACGTCCTAATCGCGCTATCGTTTTTGATCTTTGCTTCGCCCTTTTTGGCTAGCTTAGCTAGAATTCCGCTCTCGCCCATGGAGATCATGCTTGGCATCATAGCCGCAAATTTAGGGCTTTTGCCGCCAAGCGCGACCTTCGATCTAGCCGCTCAGATCGGCTTTTGCTACCTTATGTTTTTGGCGGGCTGCGAGGTGGATTTCCGCGCGCTGCTTGCGATGCCGCGCAAAATTTTGCGGCTGATCCTAATCTTTTTGGCGCTGCTTTATATCCTAAGCGCGCTTGCGGTTTGGGTGTTTGAGCTGCCGCAGATGCTTATCATCGCCGCGCCTCTGATGAGCGTCGGGCTGCTTTCGGCGCTGTATAAGGAATACGGCAAGGATCAAGCGTGGCTCAATCTCGCGATGCCCGCGGGCGTGATCGGCGAGCTCATCAGCATCGCCGTCCTCACGGTGGGCGGCATCTACCTTAAAAACGGCTTCGGCGTGGAGATGGCGCTTCATATCGGCGCGCTTTTGGGCTTTTCCGTGGCAGCCTTGGCGGTTTTTAAAGGGCTTGAAATTTTATTTTGGTGGTTCCCCGCGCTAAAAATGGTGATCATGCCCAAGTACGACAAAAACGAAAAGGACGTGCGATTTGCGATGGCGCTGTTTTGCCTCATCTGTGCGGGGGTGATGCTTTTGGGGCTTGAGGTCGTCATCGGCGCCTTCATCGCAGGCACCTTTCTGCCGACCTTTTTCTCGCACAAGGACGACCTCATCGAGAAGCTATCGTCGTTCGGCTTCGGCTTTTTGGTGCCGATATTTTTCATACACACCGGAGCCGTGATCAAGCTAGAAGCGCTTCTTATGCCCGGAGTGATGAGCTTTGCCGTAAGCCTAGCGGCGCTGATGTTTGGTATCAGGCTGCTTGCGAGCGCTACGTTTTTAAGCACTCTGGGCCGCAAAGGCGCGGCGCTTTTCGCACTATCGCTTTCTATGCCGCTAACCCTCGTCATCGCCACGGCGACGCTTTTTTACTCCACCGCCGCGATCTCGCAAGAGATATACTTCGCGATGATCATCGCCTCGCTCATAGAGGCGCTCGCGTCGATGATTTTGATAAATTTTATTTACAAGAAATTTTAGAATTCCATGAAATTTAGTTTTATGCGGGGCTAAAATAGAGTTAAATTTGAAGCCCTATTTTGCGCCGCAATCAGTTAGGTCTTGTAGTTCCATAGTATAATTCGGCTCCGATTTCCACAAGTCACAGTCCCTATATACTTCCAAAATATCTTGCTTATTAAAACTTTGCGTATGATTTGGTTTTAAATCTAGGAGTTTCCAAGTCCTATGAAATTCCTCTGGAACTACTTTTCTATCAATATTTACCTCATGATCTATAATCATCTCTATAATTTCACCTTTATAATATAAGATCCAAATAGACTTTGTATCGTAATCGTGGTCGTATTCATAGCCTGGGAAGCTATAAAGAAACCAAGCCCAGCAATCTCTCTCCCTATCGATAGTCCATCGTAATTCATTAATGAAAGTCTCATAGTATGGATTATATTTGTAGTAAATTTCACTCAATCCATACTTCTCATCATCCTCTTTGGTGATGATTGCATTTTCAAACGCCATCTGCGCTCCTTGTAATTTAAAATTTAACGTGCAAGCGGAAATTTTAAGTGCAAATTTATGCGAAACCCGCGACGCAGCCGAAACGACAAGCATGGAAATTCCAAACTCGCCGCGCTTAAAGATAGACCGGTGAGCTTGCCGCGACCGCTAACCCCGCTCGCTGCGGATATATTTGCTTCCGCTAGCCGTAGCAAAGCAAATGCGGCTCGTCAGCAAAGCTAGCAATAAAATTAATCGCAACCCATCTGCAAGAAGCATAACTGCACGATTTGCGGACGGGCTAACAAAGCTAAAGCGAGCCGATTAAAATTTAAGCTTTAGCTTGCGGCGCTTAAAAGCCGACTTAAGCTTAGACGCGGTGCGGGCGGTGTACCGCGACACGGCACCTAAGCTTCAAGCTACATTAAGACCGGAATTTTGGTCTTTTGCAGGAAGTATTTCGACGCGCCGCCTAAGAAAATTTCTTTTATGCCGCTGTCTGAGTGCAAGCCCGCGACTATGAGGTCGAAATCGCCCGCGTCTGCGTACTCTAGTAGCACCTGCCCAGGGATCTTACCCTCGGCGTTTAACGCCTCAAAAACATCGATTTTAACGTCATGCAAGGCTAGATAGTCGCTTATGCGGCGCTTCGTTTCGGCAAGATCATCTTGAAGGTAGTGGTTTGCGGTGATGACGGTGACGGATTTGGCGCGCTGTAAAAGCCCTAGCCAATTATCGAGCGCTCGCGCAGATGCCGCAGTGCCGGTAAGCGAAACTAAAATTTTATCCGCCTTGAACTCCTGCAGCTTACGCGGTATGACGATGCAAGGCTTGCCGCTTTTGGTGACCGCCGCCTCGAACGTGCCGGTGATAGAGCCGGTAGGCGGCACCGAAACCAGCACCAAATCGCAATATTTGGAGTATTTCTCGACCAGCTCGGATCGGATACCTACCATATGCCTCAAAGCGGCGCTATTTGGGACGTGATCATCGTCGTTTTGATCTAGGCCCAGCTTGGCGCATTCGGCGTCGAAGATAGCTTTGATCACCTCGCGCTCGGCCTGCATCTCGTCTCCTGCGGATTTTAAAAATTCCTCCATCAGCACGCCGCCTTTTAGCGTCATACGGACATTGTAGATCATCTTAGGATCGAGCTGGCACGCCATTATGTTGATGTGCGTACCGAAAAATTTATTTACGAGTAGCGCTCCGTGTATGCGCTCGGCTAGCTCCTCGCCGCCGCCGATAGGGAAAAATATCTTTTTAAGCTGCATCTTTACGCTCCTATTAAAATTTTAAGCTAATTCCAGTGAAATTTTAGAGCCTTTCTGCTCGGTCACGCGCACGCGCACCACATCGCCCGCACGATAAGGCGTCGTGATAAATTTAGCGCGCAGCAATCCGTCCACACCGTCTCGCAGCGAGATGAAGGTACCGAAATCCAGCACGCTTTGCACTACGCCGTCAAACTCCTCGCCGATCTGAAATTTTACTTCTTTGCGTTCACCGCGCGGCTTACGAAAATCGCGAGAATTTGAAACTATCGATAAAATTTTCTCTTTTGCGCCCGATACGCTGCTAGCTTTGGCACCTTGAATCTTGACCTCACCCTTTTCTCGATCCAGATCAATATTTACGCCGAAGCTTTCGGTGATCTCTTTGATGACCTTGCCGCCCTGACCGATGATGTCGGGGATTTTGCTCGCCTCGACGCTAAAAATTTCAAGCTTCGGAAGCACGTCCTCGTTTATAACGATCGCCGCATCCGCCTGCTCCATAAGGCCCAAAATATGTGCGCGAGCCTGCTTTGCCTGCGCGAGAGCCTCTTTTAAAACCTCCAGGCTGATGCCGCCGAGCTTGATATCCATCTGAAGCGCGGTGATGCCCTCATAGGTGCCCGCGACCTTAAAATCCATATCTCCGTCGTGATCCTCAAGTCCCATTATGTCGGTTAGCACGGCGTGTTTTTCACCCTCAAAAATTAAGCCCATCGCGACGCCCGCAACGAGCTTTAGCGTAGGTACGCCCGCCGCCCGAAGCGATAGCGCGCCGCCGCAGACCGAAGCCATCGAGCTTGAGCCGTTGCTCTCTAAAATTTCGCTTACTACGCGGATAGACTGCGGCGAGTTTAGATTGATACTCGGATATAGCGCTCTTTTGGCTAAATTTCCATGTCCCAGCTCGCGTCTGCCCGGGCTTTTGAGCGGACTTGCTTCGCCGACGCAAAAGCCCGGAAAGTTGTAGTTAAACATAAATCTATCGCTGATCGGCTCAAGCTGCGTTAGGCTGTCGCTTAGCTGCGCGTCGCTATCGCCGCCTAGCGTAGTGACGACCAAAGCCTGCGTCTGCCCGCGCGTAAATAGGCAGCTTCCGTGCGCGCACGGTAGAATATTTGTCTCGATACTGATCGGGCGCACCTCATCAAGCGCGCGTCCGTCGGCTCTGCGGCGATCCTCGATGATCTGCGTGCGGATGATGCCGCGCTTATACTTGCCGATAACGCTGGAGATCACCTCTTTGCTCCACTCGTTTTGCGCCGCGGCCTCGGTCGTTAAAATTTGATCCACGATTTTATTTAGTTCGGTAGCGCGTTCGCTCTTTGCCATCTGATTGATCGCCGCTTTGACGGCGTCTTTGTAGTTTGCGTCGATAAAATCCGCGATATCCTCATCCTCGATCTCAGGCTTGTACTCTAGGCTCGCATCGGGCTTTTTAAGCGGCAAAAAAGCCTCTTCGTAGGCGTTTGAACCCGCGCTTATCGCCTTTGCAGCAAAATCGATCGCATCCACCATCAGATCTTCGCCAAATTCATTCATCTGCTGCGTGCCGCCATTAATCTGCGGCAGGGAGCGCATCTCGATCATCAAAAGCTCATCGCCGACGCCGGCTACGTAAAGATCGAGCGCGCTAGCTTTAAGCGCGGAGTTGCTAGGATTTAAGATGAAGCTTCCGTTTTGATAGCCTATGCGCACGCCGCAAACTGGCGCCTTAATCGGGATGTCGCTAAGATACAGCGCCGCGGACGCCGCATTAAGAGCGACGACTTGCAGATCGACCTCAGGATCTGCCGATAGCACGTAAACTACGATCTGCGTCGGATACGCATAGCCCTTTGGAAAGAGCGGGCGCAGCGAGCGGTCTATGATGCGGCTCGTTAGCGTCTCAAAATCACCCGGCTTGGTCTCGCGCTTGATGTAGCCTCCGGGAATTCTGCCCGCTGCGTACATCTTTTCGATATACTGCACGGTAAGGGGCAAAAAGTCCTCCTGCACCTGCGTCTCTTCGCGCGCTACGGTAGCGAGCACGACGGTATTTTTCACACGCAAAAGCGCCGCACCCGCGGCTTGTTTCGCAACTTTGTCGATATCGAAAATTTCGGTACTACCATTTACTTCAATTTTGCACTGCATTAATTTTCTCCTTGTTTTTGTTAGTCTCGTGAAACGGCAGATAAAGCGGGCATTTGTTTAAAATTTGCATTATCTCCTCCGCGCTTGAGAGCGTTTTTTCTTTGTAATAAAAATCCACGTTCACAAAATCTCTGATCTTGTGAACAGTATAAATTCCATCTACTAGCATGGCGATCTCGTCTGCATTATCGCTGCCGATAACGGGCGTGGCGTAAAAGATCGCTTTGGCGTTTAAGCTTACGAGCGTCTTTATGCAAGTAAGCGCGGTCAGCCCGCTCTCACACCCCTCATCTACCAAGATGACATTTTTTTTCTCCAAATTTCCCAAAAGCTCGCCCTTGCGAAATTTATACATGTTTTTTAAAATTTTCTCCTCATAAAGTCTATTCGCCTGCCCGTAAACGTAATCCAGGCTGATGCCGAAGCTTCGCACGAGCTCATCTACCATCACGATCTCTTGGGTTTCGCTTACGCACGCGATCGCGCATTCCGGATTATTGGGCGCCAAAACTGGCTCTGTGAATAAAAACTCATAATGAAGTCCCAGCTTTAAGGCAAGATGGTTTGCGATAGGAAGCGACTCCAGGGATTGAGCGATTATTAGAAAATTTTCGTTTTTGATCACGGTAGCGGGTAAAATTTCTGCGAGTTTCATCGCGGCGTCGATTTGGTTTTCAAACATCAGCTCGGCTCTAGGCGTCATTATTTTTCGCTTCCGTATTCACTATCTACTGAAAAATCATACCCTACTCCGCCGAACGGATAGAAATTTACGAGAAAGTAAATTCCGCGCTCCTTGCTTGCTTTGCTGTAGCCCGTCGTACTGGTATTTTTAGGCTCGATATCCTCTTGATACACAAAAGAGTAATTCCAACACTTGCGCGTATGAGAAAGCCCCACGCGCCACATTTTAGAATAAGATCGCTCCAAGTCGTAATCCCAACGCCCAAAAATTTTATTATTCCTAGGCAAATTTACCGAAGCATTTACGATGCCGTAGTTATCTTTCGTATAGCGTTTAGGCTCCATGCTTAGCTTTTCGTATTCGTAAGCGTGACTAAGTCCAAAGCTAAAATCGTCGTTGGAGTAGTTGGCGTAGGTATAGACCTTATCGAAGCTTTTATATTCATGCGAGTAGGTAAAGCGGTTTCCGATATTTAGCCCATTTGCAAAATATGCATCGATGCGGTGTTCTAAATCATCAAACTCGTGATCGTCGAAGTCATATCGCTGCTTGACGCTATGGCGTAAAAATTTACGTCCGTCTTCATTATAAAAAAACTGCGTCATACTTAAAGCTGCATTTTCGTGGGTGTATTCGTCACTAAGCTCGCTTAAGAAGTTATCCTCCCAATAAAGCGAGTCTTGCAAGTTACCCAGCCGCGAGCGATCTACTGCGCCGCGAGCAAGGTCGTATTTATACTGATGATACTTTAAAATTCTATCCTCGATGTCGCCTTGCTGCCAGCTTGGAATTCTAAAATCCGCTCTCCAGCTCATCGTATGATACAAGCTATCGTAAGCCCTGGCTACGTCGGTGTAGAGTGAAAGCTCGGTGTATTGATTAGCGTAGAAAGTGCTTTTATCCTCGCCAAGATCTCCGTTTGCGTAGTAGAATTTATCGTGCCAATCGATATTAGTCATATACACTCGCTCGGTAAAGGCGAAATTTAAATAATCCGCCAGTAGTGGCGTGCTTATACTAATCGGCACGTCAAACTCGTATTGGCGAGCAGTCGCGCCCTCCCATCTGGTATAATTACGCGCCTTCGCATCAAGCGAATAGATCAAATTTGGTAGTCCCAAATCATTGCTAAATTTATGATATTGCAGCGTCGGAAGCTCTTGGACGGTATCTTCGTTGCGGAAGGTATTATCGGCGTTTAGCTTGCTCGTATCGATGTAGTAGCGTCCATAAGCGCCAAAATAGTGCTCGTCACCGGTCAAATAATAATTCAGCCGCGAAGTTACAAGCGAATTATCCGCATCGTTGCCAAGACCTCCCTTTTGTTTGAGATCGTAATATTCCAGATCGTTTAACTGCGTAAAGTCGATCCATAAATTTTCGCGCAGATCACCATCTAGCAGATAGGTCGCAAGCTTGCTGCGATCGTATTGAACTTCAAAGCCGTGATGGCGCTCGTTTTTGTATTCGAGGCGTTTTTGCGCTCGCGAGAAGTTATCGAAAACTCCGCCTCTAATCTCGCCGTAAGAATACGGCGACTCCGTAAATCGAAATGTCCCGTATACGCCAAAGCCCCTGCGCGTGCGCACCTGCGGATCGAGCTGAAAATCCCAGCTATCGTAAGGCGCAAAATAGATCGGTTGCTTGTAGTAAATCCCTTCTTTGCTGATGTAGCCGGCCTCGGGAGGCAGCAAGCCCGTGCGGCGCGTGCGGTCGGTCGGGAAGCCGAAATACGGCAGATAGAGCACCGGCACATCACCCACGTAAAATCTTGGATTAAAAAGATGGAGGAATTTGCTCTCTTTATTTAGCATGCCGCTACTAAATTTGATGCGCCAATCAGGATCGGTAACGTTGCAGCTAGATACGCTAGAGCCCTCCACGCGGTAATACTCGCTATCGCTGCAGCTGGCGTCGTTTTGCATCCAAAGCTCGGAGTCCTTGTCCATCATAAAATTTACGTCGGCTTCCTGCTTATTGTTTTTCAGATCGATTTTGACGTGCTGCGCGCGCGTAGTTTCGCTGCTGCCACGCATTGCATTGACGTTGCCGAAAAGCTCGATCGTGCCGTTTTGCTCGTCGTAGGTGGCGCGATCGGCGGTGATGAAGTAGTCCTGCGAATACACCGTTACGTTTCCGCTCGCCGTCGTCACAAAGCCCTTTTTATCAACGTTATCGGCTATGAGCTCAACGTCTTGGACCTTTGCGCTCGCACTACTTGCTAAAAGAGCGCTAAAACTAAGCGCTAGAATTTTAAATTTTTTACTCTTTTTCAATCTCTACCACCAATGTTTTCGCCGCCATATCGTGCAGGCTCTGACGCGAGTTCGTAAAAAGCGCCACCAAAAATCCCATATAAAAGATCATCTCGCTTATCAACCTAACCGCCGCACGGATCGCTGCCGTAGCGATATCCATAGCGCTGCCGTCAGTGCGGACGCAATAAATTTTAACCGCAAGCTTGCCTAGCGTCGCGCCGTATAGATAGACAAAAATCGCCTGATATAAAAATTTTATTATCGCGTAATGCAAAATGAATTTTGACGCGATCTTTTGTACCTCAAGATTGCTTCCGCTCTGCGCCGCTGCGACAAGCTCTGGCTCGTCGATAGCAAATAGCACGACCACAAAAAGCGTTGCGCTCACCGCTTCGTCGATACTAAACGCGATTACGCGCTTGCCAAGCGGAGCGATGTTCAAATTTTATCTCTTAAGGCTTGGTGCGCGATATCGCGCCTATACTGCGCGCCGCTAAATTTTATATTTTCGCACAGCGCATAAGCTGCGTCCCGCGCCTGCTTTAGGCTATGTGCGACGCTCACGCTTACCAAAACGCGCCCGCCGCTAGCGTAAATTTGCCCGTCCCGCTCGCTCACGCCTGCATAGCAGATATGCGCTCCCACGGGAATTTCGCCGACCTCGATCAAAGCAGGCTGCGAAGAGCCGTAAGGGTAGCGCTCGCTAGCCATCACGACGCCCACCGCAAATCGCTCTTTTAAGCTTATGCTACTTAGCTTGCCTACGGCGGCGTTGTATAAAATTTCGCTCAAATTTCCGTCAATTAGCGGCATCAAAACCTCGCACTCCGGATCGCCGAAGCGGACGTTGTACTCCAGCACGTAAGGCTCGCCGCCCACGATCATAAGCCCCACGAACAGCACGCCGCAAAAGGGCGCGCCCTGCTGCCGCATCCCTTTTAGCGTAGGCGCTACGATCTCGCTCTGTACTCTTTTTATCAGCGCGGCATCCGCTAGCGGACTTGGCGCATAAGCTCCCATGCCGCCGGTGTTCGGGCCCAGATCGCCGTCAAGCAATTTTTTGTGATCCTGCGCTACGGGCAGGCTTACAAAATTCTCCCCGTCGCAGATCGCAAAAAAGCTCAGCTCGAAGCCCTCTAAAAACTCCTCCACGACAACGCGCTTACCCGCTTCGCCGAAACTTTCGCCGCTTAGCATGTCCGCGGCGGCTTTTTTAGCTTCATCTTTGGAATTTGCGATGATAACGCCTTTGCCAGCGCATAAGCCGTCTGCTTTGACCACGACGCGGCCGTCTAGAGTATCGATAAATTTTGAAATTTCGGAGAGATCGTCGCTGCTTAGAAATTTTGCGGTTTTGATATGATTTCGCGCCAGAAAGTCCTTCATATAGGCCTTAGAGCCCTCAAGCTTCGCCGCAGCGGCGCTGGGGCCGAATATCGCGAGGCCTTGCGCTTTAAAAATATCCACGATGCCTTTTGTAAGCGGCTCTTCGGCGCCCACGACGGTAAGGGCTACGTCGTTGTTTTTAGCAAAGAGCGCGAGTTCATTAAAATCTTTTAAATCTAAATTTTTACCGAGCGCCTTTGTAGCGCCGTTTCCCGGAGCAAAATACAGATTTAAAACGTTTTTATCCTCGCGAAGTCTTAGCCCGATCGCGTATTCTCTACCACCGCCGCCGATTATTAGGATATTCAATGAAGCCTCCGTAACGTAAAAAACCCAAGTGAGCGTTGCGTAAAAAGAATCGGCTCAAACAAAGCCAATCTTGCAACTAGGAAAAATCTCTAGGTCGCAACCCGTAACTTTAAAAAAGCTCGAGCCGAGCCGCGTCACACGGACCTCTCACGTCGTCGCTTATACAAATATGTTGAACCCTCATATAAAACGCTCTCGCTTCACCCAGGCTTGGGCAAAATTATAGTCAAAATTTGCTTAAACTATGGCAAAAGCGCCAGATCGACGCAGGATTTTATCGACCTTCTTTCGCAGATTATCGGCTCGCAAAACTCGCTCAAAACGCTCGCCGTCGTCCTGCCGATACAGATCGCCTTGTAGCTACCGTTCCAGCCGAAATTTGCGGTAAAGCCGCGAACGTTTTTAGGCGAGGTAAAAATCAGTGTGCTGCCTTGCGGCGGCTTTGCGGCGGCGGGCAGGCTAAGGACGCAATTTTCATAAGCGATCACGCTTTGCAGCCGCACGCCGGCGCTAGACAGAATTTGCTCCAGCTTCGATACCGTCTGCCTCGCGCGCAGATACAGTGCGTCCCTGCCTTGCAAGAGCGGCGCGATCTCCGCGGCGAATTCATTGCCGTGCCCGTGTAGCGCCGTGTAGATATCGCAAAATCCAAACTCACGCGCAGCCGCAGCGCACGGCTCGCCGATAGCGTAAACGGGCGTATCTAAATCAGGTGAAATTTCATTAAATTTTATCGCCGCCACCGCATTTTTGGAGGTAAAAATTAGCGCGCCCGTCTGCGCAGGCAGGCTAAATTTGAGAAATTTTATCTCGCAGACCGCAAGCCGCCTCACCTGCGGATGATCAAATCTCGTATTAGACACCAAATATATCAAAACGCCCTCCATGTTTAATTTTGCTTTGATTCAGCTTCACTCCTACCTCCACGACGCGTAGAAACGAAGAAAATGCCGCTTCATTTGCTTTGATTAAATTCCGTTCGCGCCTTATCGATTACGTGCACACCGTTTAACGCTTAAATTTACTTCGATTAAATTCCGCTCCCGAAAAAATCCGATCCGCCGTCATTAATCTTTGAGTTTAAATTCAATTCTACTCCGCGCCGCCCTCGACGCCGATTAAAAACTCGCCGCAAAGTCTGCTCGCATCTTTTCATCCGCACTTAAGCAACCTAGCGGCGGCACGCTTTTTTAAAATTTTATCTCACGCCTAAATTTGTAACCAAGCACTCCACTTTGCACCGGCTCGGTCTTTTAAATTTAACTTTATAACCTCAGGCGCCTGCTCTAAAGCCAGTTCAGGACGCGCCGCCGTTTTTAAATTTACGCAGTAATTACCCGCGGCGAGTACCTAAAAACACTGTCGCGAGGCCCGCTTCGCACACAACTAACGCGCCGCCGCTCGCTAATCCCGCCTAGCCCGTGTATGCATCCACACAGATCGCCGAAGTTTCAAATTTAAAGACACGACTGCGAAATTTTAAAATTTCGCCGTACTTAGGCCCTTAAATTTAGCCTTTCAGCCACCCGTTTAAAATTTCAATCTGCGCCGCAACGCTCTCGTTCGCCGTGCCTCCTTGCGACTTGCGCGCCTCCTTAGAAGCGTTTAGATCAAGAAATTTAACCGCACCCGCGCCCAAATTTTCATCCACACTTGCAAGCTGCTGCGCGTTTAGCTCGCTAAGATCCAAGCCTAAATTTTCCGCATACGCCACGGCCTTGCCCGTGATGAAGTGCGCCCGGCGAAAGGGCACGTTTTTCTCCCGCACGAGATAATCAGCCAGATCGGTCGCCGTGAGATGCCCGCGGCGCGTCATCGCTAGCATATTTTGCTCGTTAAATTTAGCCGTTTTTAGCATCTGTTTTAAAATTTCAAGGCTCGCAAGCGCGGTGGCGACGCTGTCGAAAACGCCCTCCTTGTCCTCCTGCATGTCCTTGTTGTAGGCTAGCGGCAGGCCCTTCATCACCGTTAGCAGCGCGACGAGATTGCCGTTTACGCGCCCCGTTTTGCCGCGGATGAGCTCGGCGACGTCGGGGTTTTTCTTCTGCGGCATGATCGAGCTGCCCGTGCTGTACGCGTCGCTGATCGTGACAAATCCAAACTCCTGCGAGCTCCACAAGATTAGCTCCTCGCACAGGCGCGACGCATGCGTCATCAGCACGCTTACGTTAAACAAAATCTCCAGCGCGAAATCGCGGTCGCTGACGCTGTCCATCGCGTTTGGCGTCACTCCCGCAAACCCGAGCTGCTGCGCGACCAGCTCGCGATTTATCGGATGCGGCGTGCCCGCAAGCGCGGCGGAGCCCAGCGGACAGAGGTTGTTTCGCTCGCGCGAGCTGGCAAAGCGCTCGTAGTCGCGGCGAAACATAAACGCGTAAGCTAGCAAATGATAGGCAAGGCTCACGGGCTGGGCGTGCTGAAGGTGCGTGTAGCCGGGCATCAGCGTGTCCGCGTGCTCGCTAGCGATATCTCGTAGCGCGGCGACTAGCTCGCGAGTTTTTTCGGCAACCTGAGCGCCGCTTTTAAGCACGTAGAGGCGAAAATCAAGCGCGACCTGATCGTTTCTGCTGCGCGCGGTGTGCAGCCTACCGCCAAGATCGCTTCCGATGAGCTCGCTTAGGCGCTTTTCGACCGCCATGTGGATGTCCTCGTCGGCGGTTTTAAACTCAAATTTACCGCTTTTTATCTCCTCAAACACGGCGTCAAGCCCCGCGATGATCTTTTCGCTCTCGTCAGCCTTTAAAATCCCGCAAGCCCCCAGCATCCGAGCGTGCGCCTTGCTGCCCGCGATATCCTCCTGCCAAAGCGCCCTATCAAAGCCGATCGAGGCGTTAAACTCCTCCAAAAGCGCCGAACTCGCCTCGCTAAAGCGCCCCTCCCACATTTTTTTCACGCTCGCTCCTTCGTTTAAATTTTCGGTGATTTTATAAAATTTTAAATCTCGCCGCACAAGATTTGCGGGCGAGAAAAAAAGTTAAAGCACGTTAAATTCCTAAAGATGCGCGTGCCACGCTTTTGCACTAGACTTTGGAATTTACTGTGCCTCAAACTTAGCGATTCAAAAGCGCTTGCTAGTTTATTCGATCCACTTTACTACGTCATCCATGCCGCGGCGGATCTTTTGCGGCTGCGGGTTTACGCGGTAGCCGAAAGGTACGAGTAGCGCCACGCGGCGATCGTTCCAATCAATGCCTAAAATTTCATTTAGCGCCGCGCGATCAAAGCCCTCCATAGGGCAGCTGTCGATGCTGCGACTTGCGGCCTCGTTCATCATCGCAAGTGCTGCGAACATGCACTGCGCGTGTGACCAATTAAATAGCTCCTCATCGTCGTTGTGAAAATAACCGCTTAAAAAATCTTGATAAAATTTATGCCTGTCGCCGATATATTTAGGCGCTTCATCTTTTCTGCGCGTAATCATTCGCTCGATATAATCACTTCCTAGCTTTATGTCCTTGATCTTTGCTAAAATCACGACCAGATGTGAGCAAGAGGTGATCTGCGGCTGATTCCACGATTTTTCGCGGATCTGCTCGCGCAGCGCCTTGTTTTGTACAACCAAAAAGTCCCATTGCTCTAGCCCCGTAGAACTAGGTGCTAAGATGCCTGCCTGCAAAATGGCGTCAAAATCGGCTTTGCCGATTTTTTTGTTCTCGTCAAAAATTTTGCACGCGTGGCGAAATTTCATAATCTCTAAATGTGTCATAGTCTCTCCTTAATTAGAATTTTTGTAAATCAAATATCCGCCATCTTTGCGTCTGATGCTGAGGTTACCCTCATGCGAGCGCACGCCGATGCGGTAGTAGCCGTCCTCTTTGGTGACGTTGATGTCGCTAAAGCCGCCGATATTTACAGCAAAGCTCGCGCCGCTAAGTGGGATCTCTTGGCGCCAAAACTCCGCCTCAAGCGTGCCCGAAGCATTTGCGTCGGAGCTTTTGAAATCATCTGCGGTGATGAGCTGCACGCTGTCTTTGCGGATGACAAATTTCAATCCGTCATCAAATTTAAGCGTCTCTAACGGCAGCTCCAGGCGCGGCGCGAAGCTAGGTGTGATGCCACTTTGCGAGACCTGCTTTTGTAAATTTGGATCAGTCGAAGTAACCGAGACGTCCAGTGCCCTATGTAGCGCGGGTTTGGCGCTAGCGCTTAGCACGAAGTCATCGTGCCAATCAATCGAGCGATTGACATCAACGATCTTTTCGTGCAGGACCCCGTCGTCGTCCCTATATCGCACGATCAGGCTTTCGATCGTAAGGGCGTCGGAGGGAAGCGCAAAGGTTTGCTGCGTAAAATTTTTAGGCGCGGGAGCATTTTGCGACGTGGCGACAGAGCTTTGCGCCGGATTGGAATTTTGCGGAGCAAATTGCGCGTTTTGTTGCATAGTGGAGTTTTGCGCCGTAGAATTTTGAGCTGTAGAATTCTGTGCCGCCTTGAAATTTTGCGCTACCGTAGAATTTGGCTCGCTTACTTCTGGCACGATCGGTAACTCATCAGGAGGCGGAAGCATCACAACTGAAGGCTGCGCAGAAGAGTTCAGCTCCGTTTTTATGACCTGCGAAGGAGCGCCAATGCCAGCTTTGGGCACAGAAGCTTTTTTTTCGGTCTGCGAGAGCTGTGCGCTCACGGCTTTTTTGGCGGCGCTTGCTTTAATACTGGAATTAGCTTCTGCGGCGCTTTTTTGGATTGCTGCGGTAGGACTTTTAGATGTTTCAGGTCTCATTACAGCTTGCTTTTTAGCGTTTGGGCTTTGTGCACCTGTCTTTGGCCCTTTAATCGCCAAATTGGTAGAATTTTGCTCTTTTACCACGACGATGCTAGGTTTCGTAGCGTTTGAATTTGCGCTATTTAAATTCTCAGCGTTTAAAAAAGCGCAAAGACCTAAAATTAGCAAAGAAATTTTTCTCATTTTTTAAGGTCCGGATCGAGCGAGCGACGCTCTAAATAAAGCTTTTGCAGCTCAGCGTTTTCCTCTTTTAGCCGCTCGACGTCGGTGAATAAAAACGCCTTTTCTTTTTGCAGCTGGCGCAGCACCTCAAACGATCGCTTGCCAAATAGCACATCACCCACAAAGATACCCGCAAAAACGACGCAGACGATCAGTGCAAGAGCTGCAAAAATCTGCTTAAGCGGTGAAAACGGATTGATAAAATTCAGCCGTTCTTTTAAATTTTTACGCTTTTTTAAAGCTTTTTTAGCGGCAGGATCTGCGTTTTGCGGCGCAAAAGAAAATTCTTGCGTGGCAGGATTTATGTCTTGCGCCGCAAAGCCCATGCCTTGAGAGCTGTAGTCTACGCTCTGAGCCGCAAAACCCGCGTCGTTTGGAAAGCAGTTTTCTTTAGCGTATAACTCTGCATTCTTTAAATCGCTACTCCCAATAAATTCTGCGCCGTAAAAGCTCGCGTCTGCTTGCGAGCTACCTTCGTAGTTTCCGCTTGTAGTAGAGCTTTTGCTACTTAAATTAGAGTTGCCACTTGTGGCTTCAGAGGTAGAGCCTGCTTCATCTATACCACGCGAAGCACCGCTACGATTTTGGCGGAAGCCAGCCCCTACCTCGATAAAGCCTCCGCCAAAATTTTCATCGCTATAAAATTCATCATCGTCAAAAAAATCGTCCTCGTCAAAGTCTGCGTCTGAATATCTGCCTTGCGTGTCCGTATAATCCGCTCCGTCCGTATAGGGGCGCTGCGCGCCGCCTTTTAAGCCCCGCTTGGACTTTTTTTTAAAAAACATTTTAAATTCGGCTTCCTAAAAACTCGTCCGTCTCGCGCTCGATCTCAAGCAGGCGGTTGTATTTGGCGTTGCGTTCGCTTCTTGAGGTCGCGCCCGTTTTGATTTGGCCCGTATTCATCGCGACGGCGAAGTCCGCGATAAAGCTATCCTCGCTCTCGCCGCTTCTGTGGCTCATCACGCAACGGTAGCCTTTGCGCTGCGCTAGGCGGATCGTCTGCATAGTTTGGCTAACAGTGCCGATTTGATTTGGTTTGATCAAAATCGCGTTGCCTACGCCTTTGGCGATGCCTTCGCGTAAAATTTTCTCGTTCGTTACAAATAGATCGTCGCCCACGAGCTGCACTTTAGAGCCAAGCTTGCTAGTTAGCTTCGCCCAGCCCGCCCAGTCGTCCTCGCTTAGGCCGTCTTCGATCGAAAATATTGGATACTTCTCGCAAAGCTGTGCGTATCGCTCTATCAGCTCTTCGCTGCTAAATTCCTTGCCCTCTAGCTTATATTTGCCGTTTTCGTACAGCTCGCTAGCTGCGACGTCAAGGGCTAGCTTGATCTGCTCGCCTGCTTTGTAGCCTGCTTTTTCGATGGCTTGCATGATGAGTTTGATCGGCTCTTCGTTATCGTTTAAATTTGGCGCAAATCCGCCCTCGTCGCCCACCGCCGTACTGTGACCGGCTGCGTTTAGAAGGCCTTTTAGCGTGTGGTAAATTTCGCTCGCCGCTCGCAGCGCGTCGCTAAATTTATCAAATCCAAACGGCATAATCATAAATTCTTGAAAATCCACGCTGTTGTTCGCGTGCGCGCCGCCGTTGATGATATTAAACATCGGCACCGGCAGTACGCTAGCGTTTGCGCCGCCTAGGTAGCGATACAAAGGCACGTCAAGGCTCTTTGCCGCCGCGCGCGCTACTGCCATAGATACGCCAAGCACCGCATTTGCGCCCAAATTTGAGTAGTTATCCGTGCCGTCAAGCTCGCGCATCTCATAGTCAAGCGCCTTTTGATCGAATGCATCCAGCCCGATCACGGCCTCTGCGATCTGAGAATTTACGTTTTCAACAGCCTTTAACACACCCTTGCCGCAGTATCTATCGCCCCCGTCGCGAAGCTCCAGCGCCTCGCGTTTGCCCGTGCTTGCGCCGCTTGGGACTATCGCGCTTGCTACGGTGCCGTCGCTTAGAGCCACGGTCGCCTTCACGGTCGGGTTGCCGCGGCTATCTAACACCTCTATCGCATAAACATCTTCGATATAAATCATCATTCATCTCCACTTTGTAAATTTTCTTCATCGTCCGCGTCTGTGCTGAAATTTACGCTACCCATCTGCTCGCGGATCTTTGCAGTGATCTCTTCGGCGACAGCAGGGTTATTCTCTAGATAAATTTTAGCATTTTCGCGTCCTTGACCCAGCTTAGTGTCGCCGTAGCTGAACCATGCGCCGCTTTTATCGACGATGTCGAGCTTGACGCCGTAATCAATCAACTCGCCCACTTTGCTGATGCCCTTGCCGAACATTATGTCAAATTCCGCGATCTTAAACGGCGGCGCCACCTTATTTTTCACGACCTTGACCTTGGCGCGGTTGCCGATGCTCTCTTCGTTTTGTTTCAAAGTAGCGATCTTGCGTATATCGATGCGCACCGAAGCGTAAAATTTAAGCGCATTGCCGCCGGTCGTGGTCTCTGGCGTGCCGTAGCCCATCGCGCCGATCTTCATACGTATTTGGTTGATAAAAATCACCGTCGTATTCATCTTGTGCACGACGCCGGCGAGCTTACGCAGCGCCTGGCTCATAAGTCGCGCCTGAAGCCCCACGTGCTGATCGCCCATATCGCCCTCGATCTCGTTTTTCGGCGTGAGCGCAGCGACGCTATCTACGACGATAAGATCGATCGCGCCGCTCTTTGCTAGGGTTTCTACGATGTCAAGCGCCTGCTCGCCGAAGTCGGGCTGGCTGACGTAGAGATTGTCGGTATCGACGCCTAAATTTGAAGCGTATTTGACGTCCAGCGCGTGCTCGGCGTCCACGAATGCGCAAATTCCGCCCGCCTTTTGGCACTCTGCGATGATATGAAGCGTAAGCGTCGTCTTGCCCGAGCTCTCAGGCCCGTAAACCTCGATGATACGCCCCTTCGGCACGCCGCCGATGCCAAGCGCGATGTCAAGCCCCACAGAGCCCGTAGAGATGGCGTCTATCGGCTCGACCTGCTTATCGCCCAGCCGCACCAGCGTGCCCTTGCCGAAAGCTTTGTCGATCGATTTTAGCGCCGCATCCAGCGTCTTTTTCTTTCCCTCGTCCATGTTTTTCCTTAAAAATAAATTCATCTGATTTTACCAAATTTGAAATGAATTTTTGATTATTCGCTCAAATTCGGCGCGGCATCGGAATTTGAAATTTTTAAGGAGCGTAAAAGTTCTGCGCGGCAAGCGGAGAGCATTAAATTTAGCCTTTTAAACGGGCTTAATTTTTCACGTTTTTCTTTAGAAATTCCTTATTTTTATGAGGGCTGTAGCAAAATTTCACTATAATTTTGCAACATTTTGGAATTAGGCCGCGCGCGAAATTTAAAGCGGAGCAAAAAGGATAAAATTTGAAGATTTTTAAGCATATAAACGTCGCTCACTCGCCCGACGCCGACGATATTTTTATGTATAAGGCGATTGATTTTGGCTGGGTGAGCTCCAAAAATCTAAAATTTAGCGCCACGGCGCTTGATATCCAGACGCTAAACGACGAGGCGCTAAAGGGCACCTATGAGGCCACGGCGATTAGCTTCGCGCTATATCCTCTTATCTGCGACGAATACGCGCTTTTGCGCACGGCGGTGAGCTTCGGCGAGGGCTACGGCCCAAAGCTCATTAAGAAAAAGGGCGCGGTTTTAAAGCGAAATTTCAAGGTCGCACTCAGCGGCAAACACACGACTAATGCCCTGCTTTTTCGCATGGCATATCCGCAGGCGCGCATAGTTTATAAAAATTTTCTCGACATCGATAGCACGGTCTTAAGCGGCGAGGTGGACGCGGGAGTACTGATACACGAAAGCATTCTTGACTTTTCGGACGAGCTTTGCGTGGAGCGCGAGATCTGGGATATCTGGAGCGAGCTAGCGGGCGAAAATCTGCCGCTGCCGCTGGGAGGCATGGCGGTTCGCCGCAGCCTGCCGATAACCGACGCCATCGAGTGCGAGCGCGTGCTAACGGAGGGCGTGCGCATCGCCACCGCGCATAAGCCCTTTTTGTCGCACATGCTCATGGAGCGAAATCTCATCCGCGTGGACGACGCAAAGCTCGAAAAATATCTGAGCCTTTATGCCAACGAGGCCTCGATCGAGCTTTCGCAGGTGCAGATAAGGGCGATAGATAGGCTATTTGAGCTTGGTTACGAGCGCGGATTTTACCCTGCGCCGATTAGCGCGCAGGAGAATTTTATCCCGCGCGAATATAACGAGATCCGCTTTGCGGACTGCGGCGGACAAAACCCGATGTAAAGCCGGGCGAGGTTAAAATTTAGCTGAAATTTTACGTCAAGCTTGCTGCGATTTTGTCGCCAAGCTGCGCCAATCGACCGCGTGCTGTGGCGCCATTGTCGCGGTGCGATGTGCCGCGTTAATTTACGGCTACGCGGCGATGAAATTTTACACGCGGTGCTACATTGCGCGGCTGTATTTTGTACCGCAGAGTGCGAGTTGTGCGTGTGACGTAGCGCGCCGCTGAAAACGTATCGCAAGCAAGCTAAATTTAATCGCAGCAGCAGCGTTAAATTTTGAAATAGCGTTCGCGTTTTGCACTGTGCGGTGCGGCGGTATTGCTAAATTTTAAAACGATACGCGGCGAGCGGCAAGCGCGAAATTTAGAAATGAAATTTAAAAGGCAAAATTTTGAAAACAAAGCAGATAGATTTTAGCAAATACACCTCCGTGCGCATCGGCGGGAGCTTTGCGGTGCAAATTTTAAAGGACGAGGCCGATTTTGCGGAGTTTGAGAGTACCCGCGAGCGTGCGATTATCGGCGGCGGCAATAATCTGCTCATCTCGCCCGCGCCGCCGCACCTTGCGATGCTAAGCGAGGAGTTCGATCGTATAAGCTTAAGCGGTGATGTCCTTAGCATCGGGGCTGCGACGAAGTCGGGCAAAATTTACAACTTCGCCAAAAAGCAGGGCCTCGGCGGCTTTGAGTTTTTGCGAAACATCCCGGGCACGCTCGGCGGGCTAATCAAAATGAACGCGGGGCTCGCCGGCGCTAGCATCAGCGATAGCCTGCTTGCCGTGCGCCTAACTCGCGGCTGGGTGGAGCGCGAGCGGATAAGCTTCGGCTACCGAAGAAGCGGGATCGAGGAGCCGATTTTGGGCGCCGAGTTTAAAATTTCACGCGGCTTTGATGCCGAACTCGCCGCGGATTTCGCCGCCAAACGCGCCAACCAGCCAAAGGGAGCAAGCTTTGGAAGCTGCTTTAAAAATCCGCCGAATGACGCCGCGGGCAGGCTGATCGAAGCGGCGGGATTAAAAGGTCACGCGATCGGCGGCGCGAAATTTAGCGAGCAGCACGCCAATTTCATCATAAATTTCGGCGGCGCGAGCTTTGAGGATGTGATGAGCCTG